>Ga0209507_1000310_pt1 | contig 58803 bp, 43 predicted proteins | sample AD_UKC028_MetaG_FD_184414 | JGI IMG/M metagenome (GOLD analysis project Ga0209507, IMG submission 184414) | Active sludge microbial communities of municipal wastewater-treating anaerobic digesters from USA - AD_UKC028_MetaG (SPAdes) (version 2) | ecosystem: Engineered > Bioreactor > Anaerobic >...
GAACTTCGTGCCGAAGGACATCGGGCACCTCGAGGAACGGGTCCATGAGGCCCTCGAGGGAACGCAGGCGGAGATGATTCGAAGCGCGTTCCGCCATTCAGGCCTCAGACTACATGGTCGTTAGACGATGGTCGCAAGAGTCAATAGGAGGTACCAATGTGCAGATTTCTAATGTGTGTATTATACATCTTCATTGCTACTTTCTCCTTGTCAGCGAAAGCTGAAAATCCGTTCTCCTCAAGTGCTCCGCTATCGTTCGAAGATCTTGGGGCTAAGCAGCAATACTTGGAAAGTTTGGTAGATGTCGATGATCCGTCGAGAAATCTAATCACAAGATTCAACTACTCTGGTTCTCTCAGGCAAGCATTCTCAGAGGGTGGTCTATTCAGCCTATCGTCAATTAGCTGTGCGGATGGCAATGCAGCAGATCGTTCAGCTTGTGTTCTGTTGTCACTAAAAACCATTCTCGGCATTGAAGCTCCAAACTCGGAAATCGCCTTCGTTAGAGCCCGAGTTCTACACAGTGGCAATGTAGAAATGCTGTTTCAGCAAATGTTCAACGGCAAGCCGGTGTACGGCGCGAAACTGGTACTCCAACTGTCACCAGAACTTGAGAGGTTGATTTACATTACTTCTCGTTTTGTAAGTAATCTCAACGATGGAGGCAGTGAAGAATCTTTTTCCAATCCCGAATCACTAGATCTAGAAACAGCATTCTATCTCGAAAAGAATGTGGAGGTTTCCGATGTGTTAGAGTTTTCTGAAGTATACTATGTAGATATGCCAAGTAAGAGCACTACGGCGATTCCTGCCTACCACGTGACCATCAGAGATGCAACCGGTAGAAGGCATGAAGCATTTCTTGACGCGACAACTGGAGGATTCCTATTGTATCGAGAGATCATTGATCAGTATGCCTTGGAAGAAGTCCACAGTAATACAGTTGGACTGAATCATACTTCTACCTCCTGTGGCACTTGTGGAAGAGGCTATTTTTGTGAGGATGGCAAGTGTATTGCGATGTGTATGCTAGATAGTGCTTGCCAGTCAGCATTTTCTGCGAATTGGGAATGCGTTAGCGCGGGAGATTGGGAAGACTTCTGTGCAGATCCATGGGCATCAGGAGGAACAGAAGTCCAGCAGATCTACACAACATCTGGTGGATGGGTCGATACTGACTATCAATACTATCATCTGTTTTCTATGGCAAAGGACATTCTAGACGATTTAAATGTATTCCTCTATGACGTATTGGGAATTTATAGCTGGAATAATGACTCGGGTAGTCCGGCACCGCTAAAAATAAAGTATTTATTAGACCATGACGATCTAGTTCTTGCTGCGGGGTCCTTTGATGGTGATGCGATGTTGATCTATTCTGGATTCCCTACAGCTATAGACCCTACAGACTACCAGACATGGGCCGGAAATTACCGCCTCTACGGACATGAGTTTGGCCATGCTGTCTATGGATATTCCGGAAGTTCATACGGTTCTGATGAGTGCGGGTCGGAGATCCATGCTCAGATGCATGGTGCTCTGTTCGCAGCGAGCAATTATAGCCAAACCTGGGGTACATATAATCAAAGCGCCTTTCTTGATGAAGTCTGGGGGCTAACATCTGGCAGTGTAACGACCCAGTACTTGCCATATGCTCTTAGATCTACATTCGACAATGCAAAATGCATCGATAGTCAGACAAATTATTCAGACTGGACAGGAACACTGTGTCCGAACCAGAATGAATGCAATCCCTGGGAATACTGTAATTGGAACACAACCCCAGACCCAGACAGGTACGAGTGTAATACCCTCGGTAATTACAACAAGAATTTGAATATTTGGACACGATTCATGAGAATCTGGGCTGAGGGATCTGCGACCTTCTATGAAAATGGAACAGGGACATTGTGCCCGCTGGGTACCGAGTGCAGTGCCGATGAGGTGTGTATCAACATTGGCGGCACCATGAAGTGCAACTTGGGCGAATCAATGGGTGCAGTTTGGTCTGGTGCGGGGCTTGCGAATGCCGCTGGTATTTACTCAGACGTAGTACAAAGTGGAGTTGTTGGAACGAGCGACTATCTTCAGGATTTAGCGCTTGAATTGGTAGCAAATTCAGGAGCATATGAAACTGCAACGAAGTATGCGCTGGGTGCCATTGGAATGCCGTTCGGTGTGTATTCACCGGCATCCGGAGAGGCGACAGACCGTCCGCCTTCAGGAGTGCTCTACGGTGATTGGACGCTGAGCTCAGCAACTAAATACATCTATTCATGGAAAGTGTCAGGTTCTGGAGGCATCAAAGTAAAGTACCACAACGGTACGAACTATGTAACACTTAATTGGTCTGATGCAAATTCCAAGACAGCCCCAGTGATGGTAATCTACAAGTCGGGATTGCACATATTTTGGGCTGATGCAACAAATAGCAGCGTGAGTTTCGCAGTAATTACTAGCAATGGGACAAAGTATCCCCTACTTGGTTACTACACTCTACAGGGGTTGAATATTGAGCCAGATGGAGAGTTTGATGCTGTCGTTTACAATAATTACATTTATCTTGTCTATGTGAGAGATAGTGATACTACAGTTTACGTCAGTCGATGTACTGACGCGTCGTACTGCACAAGCAGTAGCGCGAAGTGGACATCGTACTCCGGCAACTACAGAAATGCCCTCGATATTGATGGATTGCCCGGAGTTGCAGCTGTATCAGGAGAGGACTTGAATGGTCTCCCGACGGGAGAGGATGACGATGAATACCTGTATGTTGTGTATTCAAGTCCTGCACAGGGCGACGATAATAAGAGAATCATGGTGTCACGAGTAGACACAAGTGAGGATGTGCTGGGAACTATTAGTATTCATGAGTCGGCGCCTTCGTACAAGACGGACAAAAAGATCGATGCGATGATGAGGTTGTCGGCATATCCAACCGGGAATAGCTATATTTACTTGCTTTGGAGAGATAATAGCGCAGAGCAACTGTATATGACCATTCTTCAGAGATGGGATGGAGATGATGGGGAAGAGGATTACTCGAACTACTGGTTTACAAGGCCTAGGCTGATGAGAATTGAAACGAGTGATGGTGCAACTTTTAGAGGAGATGAAGATGAGGAATACGATATTTTCACGGAGATACTGTACAGAGATGGAACAACGCTCCAAAGATCACCATGGGTTGGTAGGTATTAATGTACACGATGTGTACTTAGGCGACACCCACCCCTAAAACAGAGCGCTACGCTGCTTACAGGAGAACGGCATTTTTCGATTGGCAACAGTTCATGATGAAGTACGGTAGTGCCTGTATCCTAAGAGCTTCGTATAGAGTCTAGACTCAACCACTGAGAGCGACATTTACCGTAGATTAGCGGGGTCGCAAAACATTACACTGATAGGGGCTATTTACAAGACCGGAATCCGGGTGTGGTTGCCTGAAAGATGATCTTCTCGAAATGGCCTGTGACGATGATGACTGCACAATTGTGGTGTCTAAGGGTGTGTAATAGCAGGGTATAGTGTTCTCCCTCAAAGTCTGCTGGAAACCGTAGAAGGATTGACAAGAGACATCCATTTGGAGTACTATAGGAAATAGGAAAGTAAAGACAAGAGGAGACAAGATGATGAATGGTGGTGGCAGTGGCGGGTGGACAATGAAGGCATTATTTACGGCTGTTGTTGTTGCTTCTGGTTGTAGTAATCACGGGGGTATGTGTGAGAAATACTGTGAGAATAGAGAATGCGGGCCTACTCTAGAGGGGTGTAGCGGAAGTTGCGGAACCTGCGAAAGTGGAACGAAGTGCAACGACGAGGGAATTTGCATCCAATGCAATGCTTCGTGCGAGGGCAGGGAGTGCGGTAGCGACGGTTGTGGCGGAAGTTGCGGCACTTGCCCGACGGGATCCTCCTGTACGCCAGCCGGAGAGTGTCAAGGCGCTTTACCTTGTTGCGAGATCAGGGAGTGCGGTCTAGATCCATGTGCTGGGGTGTCCTGTGGTACCTGTGCAGAGGGAATGAGCTGCAATGTGCTTGGACACTGTGTTTGCACGCCTGACTGTGGGAACCGGGAATGCGGTTCGGACGGTTGCGGCGGGACCTGTGGGACCTGTCGAGTTCCAGAGACGTGTGGTGAAGATGGGGTGTGTTCGTGTGTTCCGGATTGCGAGGGAAGAGTCTGTGGTGACGATGGCTGCTCGGGAACGTGCGGGGAATGCGGGGCCAATGAAACATGTGTTGAGGTGGCTGAAGGATTAACAGCCTGTGATTGCCTACAACCGTACAAGTGGTTCGATTGGTTTGAGGTACCTGAGGATTATCATGAGGGAATTGCTCCTGGTCCGATTATTGTCCAACAGTGCGATCTACAGATGAACAGTGAGTATTTTAATGGAATGTATCAGTGTTGGGATCAGACCCCGCCGGGAGAACCCCCGCCAGTTCCAGAATTCATCTCTGTTGTTTGGGATGAAGAGCAAGGAATACTATCATTTTTCCCACTTGTTCCAGAGGGTTTTCGGTTGAGACAGGATGGGACTGCATGTCAAATGAGGAGTTTTGTAGCTATGAAGTTCTATTTTACTCCACAGGAGGCACGATTACTGGAGTACGATGGTAACACAGGAGAATTCAGGTATGAATTCTTCTATTGGCCAGAAATACCTTGCTGGAAGTAGTTAGTAGTTGCATTGTTTAAGCCTTCTGTTAGAAACCGTTGAAAGGAAACTCATCTGCAATCGCCGCTCCGCCTACAGCAGCTCGACCTTGATTCTTGCTCCAGATGACCCCTCCCGCCTGAGCAAGATCTCGACCACGGTGGTCGAAATCTCGACCATCTGAGGCTTATCGCCTCCCGTAACTAGCCGAAAAACAACGAAGCATCTTCTGGCATGAGCCTTGCCATAGGCACCCGGGCAACGACCTGGAGGTGATGCCATGAACCAGAAGAACTCGAATGTGGACCGGCCTGACGAGGACGCTCAGAGGCTGGAGCAGGACCGCCGGATTCCCAAGGAGGAGCTCGCTGGGCACCTCCGGGACGTCGTCAACGCCGCGATGTGCATCGCGACGTTGGTCGACCACATCGCAACCAAGATCGATTCTCGGCAAACCCCAATCAAGGAGGAGGTGAAGGGATGATGAAGGCAGGATTCCTGACTGTGGTCGGCCTGGTGCTGTGGGCTCCGTGCGCGCTGGCCGTTCCCGGGGGCCTCAGCTCCATCGCGGAGAAGGCCCGGGAGATCGAGACGCTCTGTACGGTGGTCGCCGGGATCATCGTGGGGATCGGGGCGGTCTGGTGCGGCGTGAAGTTCGTGAAGGGGGACCCGGACTCCTGGGGGTACGTCTGGAAGTTCGGGCTGGGCGCCATTCTGATCTTCTCCGCACCGCAGGTGGTGGCCTGGCTCTCGGGGGGGGCATGAGCTGGGCGGCCACAAGAAGGCCCGAGGAGGAGTTGGACCTGGTCCTTGGGCGGCCTTCGGCCGCGGGGGACGGGGACCAGGGACAGGACAACCGGGCCCGAACCTTTCCTCAAGGGTGGACCCAGGGACAGGACGAGGAAGCTGGGCGGCCTGCGGCCGCTGGGGAACAGGGCCAGGGCAGTCGGGCAAACACCTTCCCTCTGGGGGAGGACCTGGAGCAAGGAGAGGGCCAGGACAGCCAGGCCCAAACCTCTCCTCGAGGGTGGCCGCAGGGACAGGGCGGGGAAGCTGGGCGGCCTGCGGCCGCTGGGGAACAGAGCCGGGGAATCCAGGCAGGCACCTTTCCTCAACCCCGTATACGGCGGTTTGACTCCTGCCGTGAGTCAAACCGCCAAGGGACTGCGCAGTGCATTGGGAGCCCCTCTGGTGCCGCGCTGGGGGAGGACCTGACCAGCTTCCCTCACGGAAAGGGCTTCGAGGGATGGGGCCTCGCGGGGCCTGCCGACCAGGACGGGCAGGAACAGGGCAGGGACCAACATCAGGGCGAGGGCCTTTCTCTTCAAGGTGAAGGCCAGGAGGTCGTGGATGGGCTGGACCGGGCGGCCGGGTGGCTGGGCGCCCCGGATGCTCTCCTGGACGGCTGGGACTGGCTCGGTGGTTGGCCCGCCGAGGCCGGCCTCGCTGCGGCTACCGGTCCTGGGACCGGCAACCTCGCAGGGCACACATTCCAGAACCTCCAAGAAGGGCCCTCCTCAAGGGTTGGGGCTGACCTCATCGAAAGGGCGGCCCAGGAGGCCGCTGAGGGCCAGGAAGGCACCTCGCTGGGCCTCGGGGCAGAGGCGGCTGGCCCGGCGGCCCCCGCCTCCTCCTGCCTGGACCTCGAAGAAGGGCTTTCCTCAAGGGTTGGGACAGGCCTCCCCGAGGGGGCGGCCCAGGAGGTCGCTGACGGCACTGGTGGCCTGGAGGTAGTCCCCGTTGCCTGCCCCCAGGGCGGTACGGAGTTGGCCGCTTGTGAGGCCTCCGGTGCCTCCTGGTTCAACCTCAATGGAGGCCCTGGCTTCGGGGTTCTCTGCCCCTCGGGGGCCTCCCCGCATGGGTTCCTGGCGGCCGGCCTCCGGCCCTCCGGAGCCTTCGTCTCCCGAGGCGCTGGCCTGCTTTCCCAGGCCCGGGCCCGGACTTGGGCCTTCGCCCTGCTCCCGGGCTTCGGGCTCGGGCTTGATCGGACTGCGCTCCCTCGCCGGAAGGCGAGGCCTGGTCAGTGTGGGGTGGCCTGTGAGTGACGGTGGCAACAAGGTGTTCGCCCACCAGGCCAAGAAGGCGAGGGGAGTGCTCCACTTCTCGATCTGGGACAAATGGGTACTCGGTGCCGCGGCTGCCCTCGGGATCTGGCTCACGGCCACCGTCCACTGGAGCGTCGGGATCGGCCTCTTCGTCGCCTCCGCCTTGGTCCTCGTGGCTCACCGGAAGCTCGATCACGACCGGATCGACCACCTGGAGATCCTGGCCCGGGCTCGGCTCTCCCCGCCCCGCTGGAACCTCTGCGAACGCGACTCGACCTATCGGAGGTTCCCGTGGCGGTAGCCCGGAAGCAGGCTCGCCTGGCGCATCCGGCGGCCCTCCTGGGCCTCTGGGACGTGGTCGATTCGACCATCGTCACGACCCAGGGGGTCTACCTTCAGGGCCTCGAGCTTCAGGGGCTCGACTCGGAGCACATGCCCGGAGCGACCCTCGTCTCCTCGGCCAACGCCCTGTACCGGGACTTCGTCGAGCTGCTGCCAGAGCAGACCTTCCTACAGGTGGTTCTCGACTCCCATGGGGACTACTTCGACCTGTTCAAGGCCTTCGAGGCTGCTCCGCAGCCGGATCATCCGGTCCTGGCCCTCCAGCGGCAGCGAAGAATCGAGCACCTGGAGCGCTCGAACCTCAGGAGGCACTCGGTCTACCTGTTCACCGGCCTCCTCCGGGGCTTCGGAGCCCAGGAGTTCCGCTCCCTCAGCGAAGCGGCTCACCTCGCGCGCCTCCGGGAGCTCGAGGAGCTAGCCGCCAAGGTCCACTCGATGCTGGAAGCCTCTGGGATCAAGTCCCGAACCATGGACCAGGAGGCCCTCCAGGGGCTCTTCTTCAAGGCCCTGAACCCGGGCCAGCCGGTCCAGCCGGCCTTTCGGCCGGGACCGGAGCTGGCCTGCGAGGAGGCCCTCAGACGCGACTCCCGGCTTCGGGTCCGAACCCTCCGGGAGCACCTCATGCAGTCGGACCTGGAGTGGAGCCCGGACTGGCTCCGGGTCGGAGACCAGTTCGTCCAGGCCCTCTCCCTCCAGTCGCTCCCGCAAGAGACTCAGTTCGCGGACCCCGAGCTCTTCTACCACCTGGACTTCGACTTCCGCCTCTCGGTCTCCGTCCGAATCCCCGACCAGCGCCGGTTCCACGCATCCCTCAACCAGCAGCGGCGGTTCGCCAAGGCGGACGCAGGCCGGGGCGGGAACATCGAGGACTTCAAGCGGACGGAACGTGTTCGGGAAGGTGAGGAGCTGGCGGAGCTACTCGCCGAATCGGGCCAGCGGCTGGTGCTCCTCTCGGCCCAGGCCGCGCTCTCGGGTCCCACGGTCGCCGAGCTGCAACGCCGGGTCCGGGCCTTCCAGGACAAGGCCCGAACCAAGCAGTACGCCTTCTTCTCCGAGCGGTACGCGCACGATCGGGAGTTCTTCAAGACCCTCCCGGGAATGGCCGCCACGAGCGAACGGCTCCTCCTCGTGACCTCGAACAACGCGGTCGATTGCCTGCCCCTCTTCCAGGAACGGCACGGGGACCGGGACCCGGTCATGCTGGTCCGTACCGACCGCGGAGAGCTCTACTCCTTCAACCCGTTCGAGCGGTCCCGGGACAACTGGAACGCCACGATATTCGGGGCCTCGGGCTCTGGAAAGAGCGTCTTCTGCAACCTCCTCATCGCGACCTCGATCCTCTCGAACAGCACGAAGGGCCGACTCATCGTCGTGGACTTCGCCGGAGCCACGAAGTCGTCCTACCTCATGCTGGCCAAGATGTTCGGCGGGAAGTTCATTCCGGTCCTGGCCTCCGATTATGCCCTGAACCCGTTTCCGCCCCCGGAGAAGGCTCTCGACGACCGGGGAGAGGTCCTCGGTGAGGTCGAGACCTTCCTGACCGTCCTGACCGACATCCTCCTCTCCAACACCGGGCAGACGAAGGAGGAGCAACTCTACCGACACATCATTCAGCGGGGAATCCGGGACACCTACCGGAGGATCCAGGACCGGGCGCCCATCTACACCGATCTCTTCGATACCCTGAAGGACTACTCCGTCCGAGCCGGGGACATCGATCGGGAGAAGCTGAGCGTGGTTCTCCGGCTCCTCGGGGGCTTCCTGAGCAGCGGCTCCGCTCGGCTCTTCAACCGCCAGAGCACGGCCACGCCGGACTCCCCGTTCTTGATCCTCGACCTCTACGGGATCGACTCCCTGGACGCTCGGATCGCTCAGGCTGTCGTGTTCCTCACGACCCAGTGGGTGAAGTCCCTGGCCTTCGACGCCGGCGACCCGGGCTACAAGTACGTCCTCCTCGACGAGGTAGCTCAGCTCATCAAGCGGCCGGAGATGGTCAGTCTCCTGGACGAGCTCTACTCCACGGCGCGGAAGCACCGAACTTCCGTCTGGACGGTCACGCAGAGCTACCACACCTACCGGCAGAGCGCCCTCGCGAGCACGGTGAAGCTCAACTCGACGACCCAGATCTTCCTTTCTCACGCCTCGGACGAGGCAGGCCGGAAGCTCATCGCCGAGGACTACCAGTTCCAGCGCAGGGAAAAGCACCTGTTCGACGGCCTTCGGACGATCAAGGGGAAGTACTCGAGCGCGCTCATCAGGACCGAGGTAGCGGACCAGCGAACCCGGGAGAAGAGCTACATCACCTCGGTCCTGCACATCGACCTATCGCCGCTCGACTACGAGATCTGCACTTCGGACGCCGAGGACCGGGAGCTGCAGCGGAGGTACTTCCTGGCCAATCCGGGAAGGCCGGAGCACGAGGTCCTGGAGCACATCGCTTACCGAGTGAAGGCGGAACAGGGGAGGGAAGGACGATGAAGCATCCCGGAAGAAGCCAAATCCGATGGCCCGCTGGCGCGGGTGGGGACAGGGACCGAGGACCAGGGCAGGGAACCTCTCCTCAAGGGTCAGGAACGTGGGCCCTGCGGCCTTCGGCCGGTGGGGACGAGGGCCAAGACAACACCTTTCCTCAAGGTGAGCCCCGGGGAACGGCGGAAGGGAAGGGCGAGGGCATGGGGCGGCCTTCGGCCGCGGGGGGCCAGGGCCAGGAAGAATTCCTTCAAGGCCAGAGCCAAGGCAAGAGGGCGGGAACCTTTCCGCAAGGGGAGAACCTGGGACAGGGACAGGCCTATTGCGTGGCGTGGGACCTGCGCCAGGGCGGCGCGCGCCGTCACACATGGGGCGAGCCTTGCCTCCACTCCTCGGCCCGGTCCGTGCCTTACCCCTTGAAGAGGTCCTGTGCTGGGTCGTCCTGCCTGTTCTCTTGTCCATCTGCCCTGGGGTTCACCTCGAGGAGGCCTTTGCTCTCTGGGTTGGTCCTTGCCTTCCTCCTGTTCTTCCTGCCCCAGCGGAGCTGGGCCTTCATTGACCTCGGTCAAGGGGACTGGCTCTCGGGCCAGAACGAACTCATGGCGCAGCTCCTGGCCACGGAGCTCGATGAGCTCACGAACGTGACCTCGATCCTCTCCAACATGAGGTCGGTCGTACAGGCTGGGAACGAAGCTTTGGCTGTCGCGCGCCAGTCCTACCGCGCCTACCAGGCGGTCCGGAACTACTCCCTGGAGGACCTCTCTCGGGACGCGAAAGCAGGCCTCTACCAGGCCTTCCCGGACCTGGCCAAGATGGAGCACGACATCTACCTCATGGCGGAGCAGGGGAAGGAGATCGACGGGGGCCACTTCTTCTCCTACTGGAACAGCTACGACCACAAGATGGCCAAGGTCGTCGAACGGGTCCTGACCCACACCTACAAGGCAACCATCTGGCCCATGGTCTTCCCGGAAGCCATGGTCTACCGCCAGAACCCGAGCCCGGTGGACATCAAGATCTGGGGCCTCTACCGGAAGAGCGGAATGCAGATGGAGGTCGCGGTCCAGAACACCGCCCTCGCGACCCTCGCCCAGAAGGTCGCGAACCTCGTCGCGGACGCGGAGGAGAGCGGAAACCTGGAGCTCATGGCACAGGCTACGGCCGCGCAGTCGGCCCATCAGCAACTGGTGAACTCGACCGAGTTCCTGAACCTCTACAAGGCCGAGCTGGCCGCCCGGGAGCAGGCGCGGGACACCTCGGGCAGGCGGAGCAGGGCGCTGGCCGAAGGGATGCAAGTCAACATGGAACGGATCCTCCGGCCGGGCGGCGGGATGCTCGAGGAGTAGGCCCCTCCCATGGATACCTTCCAGCTCATCACCTCGTCCTACTCCCAGATCGAGGGGTTCGCGACCCTCCAGGGCCTGGGCTCTGCCCTCCTCGGGACCGCGCTTGCCACCTGGATGCTCGTTGCGCTCTACCGCTTCCTGAACCACGGCCAGGCGGACTTCGTCACGCCGATCCTCAAGATCGGCGCGGCCATGATCGTGCTCAACACGATCCAGCCCATCGGCGACTTCTTCGCCTCGTCCATGCACTACCTGTCCGAGCAGATGTTCGAGAAGAACGTGTCCGAGCTTGCCGCTTCGGCCTGGACCGCAGCCTTCAAGGGTGTTCAGGACCCGGACCTCGTCGACTACGTGGCGGCCCTCTTCTCCCCGGTCTTCTGGATCTGCCTCGTGACCTACCTGCAGCTCATGGGGATGATGGTCATCAAGCTCGTGGTGATCGACATCCTCTGGCCGGTCATGTTCGCCCTGGTCCTCTTCTCAGGCACGGTGGCCGTGCCCATCGGCGTCTTCCCGGGCATGGGGACCTTCAAGGGCTGGATCACGAACGTCATCGAGGTCGGGATCTGGCCGCTCACCTTCCAGATCGTGACGACCCTCCTCTTCGCCTGCTTCCAGGGACAGCTCGCTCGCATGGCGGAGCTGGAAACCATCTGGGACAGGGTCGATCGGATGGAGAACGTCGCGGAGGTCCACGAGGTCATCGGGAACGACGACGCGGCCGCTGAGGTGAGGCAGGAGATCGACAAGATCGAGGTGGACGGAGTCCTCTTCACCCTCTTCAAGTTCTGGGCGATCAACACGGCCTTCGCGTTCCTCTGCATCTTCACGCCGTTTGTCAGCCGAAAAATCGTCCGAGGGGAATCGGCAGGGTTCCTGGGGGGAATTCTATCCGCCGTGGCTATGAGGGTCGGGTACGGGATGGCGAAGACCGCCGGCGGCGCAGTCGGCCGCCTTGCGGGCGGGCTCAGGGGAAGGCTCGGAGGGTCTGGAACAACATCGTCCTCGGCTTCGGAGAAGCCGAAGGAACAGAAGCTGGACGAACGATGAAGCCAGGAACCGCAAAGCAGGATGGCTGGGGCCTGCGGCCCCAGGGCCGAGGGGAACACTTCAAGGGAAGGACAGGCAAGGCTTTCCTCGAGGGTGAAGCTGGGCAGGAAGGGCAGGAGAGGGGCAAGACCAAGGCACATTGGCCGCTGGCGCGGCTTGGGAACAGGACTGGAACCAGCCCCGAAGGGCCAACACTTCTCCTCAAGGGTGGAGCGCAACAGGAAGGGCAGGAGTGGGACAGGGCCTTCTTCCTCAAGGGGCGGACCTGGGGGCTGGGCGCTGCTGCCCGAGGGGCAACCGGCCAGGAAGAGGGCCTTCTCCTCAAGGGGGAAGCAGAGAAGGGCCGCTCTGAAGGCGGGACGCAGGGTGCCGACTTCCCTTACCTGGCCGATGGTATTCACCTCGAAGGAAGGTGTTCCGGTTCGGGGTTTGGTCTGGTCCTACCCTTGAAGAGAAGCCTTTCCCTGCTGCCCTTCCTGCTCCTGGGGTTCCTGGTTCTAGCCAACTACTCCTTCTTCGTGGGGTGTGCTCATGGCCAAGCATGACGACGTAGTTCCTCGGTTCTACGAGCTGGAGACCTTCCGCCGCTCCATGGGCCGAAGGCTCTGGTTCGGGATGGGCATCCTGGGCCTGGTGAGCCTCTGCTCCCTCTTCCTGGCCCTCGCGGCGATCGCGAAGCCGATCCCCGTCGTCGTGTTCGACTCCCAGGGGCGGCCAGTCCTCTTCGAGGACACCGTCACACCCCGCCAGAAGCTCGAGGATGTCCGGGTCGAGTACTTCGTCCAGGAGTTCGTTCGCCGCTACGTCGGCGTCGATTCCGCCGCGGTCACGGACGACCTCAATACCTCCCTCGCCATGATGACCCCTACCTTCCGCCAGGTGGTCGCGGCCGACGAAGCGGAGCTCGCCCGCCGGAAGCAGTACGAGGGGCAGAACATCCGCTCCTCGATCACGGACTGGAAGGTCAGGATCGGGGCCTACAGGCCGGAGGAAACGACCGGGAAGGTCCACGTCCTCGTGACCGGAAAGATGCTCTTCGCGCCGAGATTCGGGGAGCTCGAGGGGAACGGAGAGGTCGCCAGGTACTTCATGTCCCAGATCGTCATCCAGCGAGTCCCCGTGACCAAGATCTCCATCCACGGGCTCCTGGTGGATTTCTGCCACACGCGGTTCTTCGACAGCCAGCAGGACCTCGAGGCGTTCGCACTCCAGAGGAAGCCAGCATGACAGCTTCAAACAGGAAGAGACCGGCACCAGCCAGACGAATGAAAGCCGCGAAGGGAATGCCCGCAAGGCCGAGGCAGAGACCTTCCAGGGACAAGAGTCGATGCGGGACGGTGTTCTCGTGCCGCGTGGGCATTCTCGAGATCAACGACATGGGGCCAGGCAGCGGGGACATTCGCACCTTCGAAGAGGCCTGCCGGCTGGGATGGCTGTCGATTCTTGGGCTCGAAGGACCCAGGCAGGAGTCCTTCTCCAGGCCGGTCCGGCGCTCTGGTGGGCCGACGAGACAGAGGCGCAAGACGCAGGGCAGGGAACACCGTGCCGCAAGGGGGTGAGGGGATGGACCGGAAGAACAGCTCTCCTCGAGGTGAGGCATTGAAGACGGAGATGACACAGGGCAAACGCACCGCGCAGGGCCGGAGGTCACGCGCCAGGTCCGGATGCCGCGCGGCGAGGCGGTCTGGCGCCCCTGCCACCTTCCTCGATGCCTGGGATCACGCGGAGGGCGCCGTCGAGGTGTGGGAAGGCAGGGCTGGTGGTGTGGGCCGCGGGTCCGGCCCTCTTGGGGCCAGCCTTGAAGATGGGCCTTCCCTGACGGGGCGTGCGGAAGTTTCGGTTCTTACCGCCGGGGCGGCCGGGCGGGCCGCCGGAGGCGTTGCCCACCTGGCGGAGCTGGGATCTCAGGTTCGGGGTGCTTCCCTCATGGAAGGGTCTCCGTCCTTGGCTTTGCCCTCCAGCCTTCATCGCCAGGGGGTGATCTGATGGAGAATGACGACTACCTCGGGGGCTTCCCAGAAGTGGAGAGCCAGGGCGGCGGGGACGATCAGAAGACGGTCGTGGTGCACCTCAGCCCCCGGCCGGGCGCGCCCGGCGCGGGTTGCACAGACGGGCGGAAGACCGGGGAGCCTTCGAGCGCTCTCTCTGAGGACCTGGCCGGCTCCGAGGTCCAGGTCGTTCAGCCCGAAGACCTGGAGGAGGTGGATCCTTCCCTTGGTGAGTTCGCCATCCCGGCCGCGGCCGGGCCGGCCAGCCCGGAAGTGAAGCCGGAAGGTCCCGCCGAGGACGCGCGGGAAGTCCCTCCCGAACGACTCAGGGACAGGGTCCGAGGCAGGCCGGAGCTCCTGGTTCCAGTGGGGGGCGTGCTCCTCGCAGTGGTCATGATCGGCTCCGCAATGTGCGGGTCGAGCAGCTCGAACGAAGCCAAGGACCCTTCGGCGGCCCGGGCAGAGTTCCCGGAGCTCGAGACGCCCGAGGTTCGAGACAAGCCCTTCGAGAAGGAGGAGGTCGAAAGGCTCCTCCTGGAGGCGGACAGGAAGGAGGCCGCCCGGAAGCGGAATGCCAATGCGCTCGCGGCCAGCCTCGCCGCTGTCGCCAAGGCAGAGAAGCTCGAGCCGCCTCAACCAGCGCCCGTTGCCGTCCAGAATGCGCCTCTTTTCATTCATCACCTACCGCCCTACAAGAGGCGGGCTGCCCCTTCCGCACCACCGCCTTCTGAGGTTCCTCCTGCCCCTGCTGACAAGGTCGAGAAGGAGCGGGTCATCCTCGCGGGGTACCTACAGCCCGGGACGATCAAGCTCGAAGGCTGCGCGGAGGTCGGGAAGGAAACCGTCCCGGCCGGGGCTTCCTTCAAGGTGAGGCTCCAGGTGGGGGTCAGCACGGCCTTCAGCGGGACCGCGGTCCTCGCCAAGGTGGTCGAGCCGATCCGAGGCTCCGAAGGCCGGGTCCTCGTTCCAACTGGTGCCACGCTCCAGGGAGATTTTCGAGGCTCAGACGAGCGGGTGCTCCTCAACTTCCACACGGCGATCGTGGGCGGGAAGAAGCTCCCCCTGAAGGCCTATGCGGTCCAGAACGGCCTGCCTGGGCTGCGAGCGAAGGTAGTCAAGCGGCGGCGCGAGGATCCGAGCCGGGGGACGAGGGCGGTGGCCGGAGGAGGGATTGGCTTGCTCCGGGCGGCAACGACCGTGGTGGGTGGCTTGACCTCCCCTGTGGGCGCGCAGCTCGTGGACGAAATGACGAGCGATGGCCTGAACGATCTCGACCGGGAGGCCAGGGGAAGAGACGCTGGATTTGGGCTTCAGAACAAGGTGTTGGAGCTGCCAGCAGGACTCGTTTTTGATGTTGTCACCGCGGGGTAGGTTGGCTATGGTTCATGCGGGAAGAACAGGGCAGCACCGCAGGGATGTATCTGGGTGGCAGGAGGTATCCCCCGTTTCGGCGGGAGGTCACCTGCTCGGGCCTTCACCGGGGCGATGTCAGATGGGCGTGCTACAGAGAGCGGTCGTGGCAGACATGCTGAGACCAAAGGGGCACCCGGAGCGGGACGGCTTCCGGGCTGTGGACAGCCCCGACGACGAGATCTCTCTTTCTTCGGGGAGCACCAGAGGCCGGGCGGCCTTCCTCAAGGTGCAGGCTACAGTGGAAAGGAGCGCTCCTTCGAAACAGGAGGCTTCTTTCCCTGGGTTCAGGGTCCTGCCAGCGTCTCCAGGTCGGCGGGAAAACCTCCTGTGAGAGTGTGACAGCATGATCCTTCAAAGCATCCTGGCGGTTCTTGTTGCGCTCGAAGCCGGGGGCGGAGCCCCGGCGGCCGAGAAGTTCTGCGTCGAGGACGAGCTGGGGTACTGCCACGAGTCCTCCCTGACCTTCTCGCTCGTCCCCGGCCAGTCGAACAAGATCCGGGTCCGGGTTCAGCTTGGAACGGTCTTCCTCGTTCGTCTGCCCGTCGGTGAGAACGTCGTGAGCCCGCCGGCGGTCGGGACCATGGCCATTCTCAAGGCCGAGATGGCCAAGGAAGGTGAGCAGCAAGTCATTCGCCTGTGGCCGACCCTGCCGCAGGGTGTGAATCCGGAAGCCGCGGTCAGCCTGGACGGGATCGCTACCAACGTGCAGTTGACCCTCGACTCGGGGATCAACCTGATCCTCGAAATCCAGATCACCTCCAAGAAGGGCGTCGAGATCCTCGAGCTCAAGGATCCCGCGAATGAAGCCAAGCGCCTCAGGCAGAAGGAGCTGAAGGACCAGGTCCGCGCGGAGATCGAGGAGGAGTTCCGGCAGCGGGCGGAGAACCTCGAAGCTGAAGTCCACAAGAAGACCCTGGAGAGCATGGCAACCGGGATCATGAAGAGGTTCAACTGCTCGGAAATCCGCGAGCGGGCGATGAACGACCTCCTCGTCGTCTGGGCTTACCGGATCTGCCACATCGGGGACCACCTCTTCATCGACTTCGAGATCCAGAATCGGTCCAAGACGGACTTCGCCCTCGACAAGGTCGAGTTCCTCGGCCGGACGGGCGAGGAATCACAGCCACTCGAAGCGCTGGTCCAGTGGGAAAAAGGGGTCTGCCCGCAACTGCGGTTCGATCAAAGGGCCCGGGGGATGGCGGTCATTCCGATCACCGAGGACACGGCCTCGGCTTCCTACACCATCAAGGTTCACGAATCGGCCGGGAAGAAGCGGGTCGTGAGCCTCGAAGGGGTCGAGTTCTGATGAGGCAGGACGGGCAACAGCAGGGCCTCTTGCGCCGGAGGACCGGCGTGGGGAAGAGGCAGCACCAGGGCAAGAACGACGTGGCCGCTTGCGCGGCTTGGGAACAGAGCAATGACCATGGCCGGAGGGCCAACACCTTTCCTCAAGGTGAGGACCTGGAGCCGCAAAAGGGACAGGAGCAGGGCAGGGCAGTTGGGCGACCTTCCGCCGCTGGGGACCAAGGCCAAGGCAAGGCCAACTCGCCAGCGAAGTCGTGCCGCCCCGAGAACCATGGGGCCGCTGGACATCGCGGAGCGGAGCATCAGCGAGGGGCCACTATCGTGGGTTGGGGCAGGGGCGAACACCGGGGGGAGGGCCTTTCTCTTCAAGGTGAAGACCGGGAGAGCGAGGGCGGCAAGAGCAGGCCGGCCGCTCCCGCGGGTGTGTACCAGGGGCAGGGGCGAGGGCCGGTGGTGACCACGGGCTACGTGCTTGGGCCCGCCCCAGCCGGGCATCTTCGAGGGCGGCTTGCCCTCAATGCTGGTTTGACGGGACGAGTCTCCCGCTCCAGGTCCCGCAGGGGCAGGCGCGGCAGTGCGGTTTCTCTCAGGCTCTGGTCTGCCCTCGTGGAGGCCTTCGTCCTGGTTCCAGGCTTCGGGCTGAGGCTCGCTGCCTCACCGGGCCTCCTGGACCGTGCTCGCCGAGTCCCTTCAGGTCTCCGGGGGCTCTGCGCCCGCGGAGGGCCTTCCCAGCCTGGCCAGGGAGGCCTCAAGTGATCTGGGCGCTTCTGCTGCTTCAGGTGGCTTCCTCCGACCCGTCTGGCGTGGCGGTCGTTGCCCTGCTGGAGTCCCGGGGCGCGCAGGGGAACGGCGAGGTCCTCGACGCCGCCCAGGAGGTCCACCGACACCTCTCGGGCTCCATGAAGGCCGTTCTCTCGGTCAAGGAGCTTCGGGCTCGCCTGGGAGTGCCCGAGCGGAGCACGGCGAGCTGCGAGAGCCTCCGGAAGTCCTACAGCCTCGCTTACGAGCAGGCCTACCGGTTCGAACAGAAGGAGGCCCTGGCCGCTCTGGAGGGCCTTCTGGGCGGGATCGCTCGGTGCCCCGAGAGTCCGGCGAAGTGGCTCCTGTGGATCGATTCCCAGGTGCTCATCGCGAAGGCCAGGTCGGAGCTCTCGGACGTGCCCGGGGCCCTGGCTGCCTTCTCGGAGGTGCTCCGCGCCCGGCCGGGCCACAAGCTGGACCCGGCCGAATACTCGCCCGCCATCCGGAACCTCCTGGAAGAGGCTCGAAAGGCCCCTGTGAACCGCGGCCAGGTGACCATCACGACCCAGCCGGAGGGTGCGGTGGTTCGCCTCGATGGCGTGAAGGTGGGCCGGAGTCCCTACAAGGGCGCTCATCCCGTCGGGGAGTACCGAGTTCACCTGTCCAAAGGATCGCTGGCGGTCGAGAGGCAGGTCCGCGTCGGCGCCTCGGGGCTCAAGATGGATCTGGACCTCGGCCTGGAAGCTGCACTTGAAGCCCAGCCTTTCCCAGCCCTAGTGGGTCTGGAACGGCGGTGGAAGGCCCTCGGGAAGCGCCTCGGGACTGGCAACCTGGCCACGGTCGAGTGGCGCCAGGGGCACTGGCGCGCGGCACTCATTAACTTGGGGACGGGAGAGGCTGTCAGGGCCGGGTGGGTGAAGACGAACGAGGGCGAAGCGGCCAAGGTCATGGCCAAGTTCCTGGCCACTGGGGACCTGCAGGAAGGAAAGGTCCTCCTGAACCTCGCCGTCCCAGCCTTCTTCGCACCGGGGACGATCGGTGAGGCGAAGGCGGAGGCGGGGAAATGAGGGCAGCGAAGTTCACCGGCCTGCTCCTTGGATTGCTCCTGGCCAACCCGGGCGAAGCCCGGGCGGAGCAGACGGAGATCACCCTCGGGGCCGAGGTGGGGCTGCTGCTCCCGGACTTCTCACCGAAGTCGGCGGCCGAGATCGCGGTTGCAACCTGGGACGTGGGGATCCTGCTCTCCTACGGGGTCCTCGACGACCTCTCCCTGACGGCCGAGTTCCTCTTCTCGATGTTCGATGCCTCCTCCTCCGGCTACACCGTGAGCTCCGACGGGCTCGACTACACGGGCTCGCTCGACTTCTCCTCCCGGGTCTACCACCCCCGCGTCGGCCTGAAGTACAAGCTCTTCTCCGGCTACAACCTGGCTCCGTACATCGAGGGGCACATCGGCTGGTCCTGGAGCACCTACCACGACGCGAAGCTCCTCAACGAGGAGGGCCTGGACTACGGCCTGGGACTTGGGGACTGGGGCGAGAGCGCCTTCACGGTCTCGGTCGGAGCCTCAATCGACTACCGGTTGGCAAACGTGGTGTTCGTTGGGCTGGGGTTCTCGTACACCTACGCGATCGGGGGAGGCCTGCTGCGGCAGTTCTTCACGCTGCCGCTCCAGGTTTCCTACTACTGGTGAGGGCACCAGGCGATGGCGCACGAAGATCGCGGGGGAAGATACTTGGTTAGCAGGGGATGGTTGGTTGTCCGAAGCAAAGGAGTGCGGTCATGAACAGAAGAGCCTCGGGGGCGATGGTTGTTGTTCTTTTGGCTTTCGCTTCGGCCTTGGTCGGCTGCGGTGAAGACACGGAAGAGTGCATCATGAACGTGGAGAAAAGATGCCTCATGGGAATCGTGTACTGGTACGATTCCTGCGGGCGTCCATGGGATGTCTATGAGGAGTGCAGCTGCGGCTGCGACGGGCTTAGCGGCGGTTGTGCAACAAGTTGCGGCTGTACCTCGCACTCGGAATGCGATTCGAACTCGATTTGCCTTTACGGGGACTGCGTGTCTGCCTACGGGAGGCGCTACAGCATCACCATCGTTTCGGCTCAGATTTCGCAATACGATTCAGCCGGTGAGGCATGGGACTTTCCGGGCGGGATGCCGGATCCGTTCGTGTGCGCTTTCAAGAACAACGAGGGAACAGGCGCCTCAGAGTTCTGCACAACCGCGAAGCAGGACACCTATCAGGCGACCTACAACGAGAGCTTCCAGACGGACATCTACGAGGCGGACAGCTGGACCTTTGTCGCCTTCGACGAGGATGTAGCGGCAGATGATTCCATCGGGGGTGTCATCTACGATCCGATTTCGACCGTAGTTCTCAAAGCCGGTGGGACCACCTGGAACCAGGGCGACTACCTCGAGTCCCTGACCTGGACGATCGATCCACTTCAGTAGGGGTACCCGTTCGGGGGTCTGGAGCTGACCATGATCGACAAGACAAAGGCCATCGCGGACATTAGAAACGTTCTTGCTTCTTCTGCAGGCGGCGGGGTGATCGAAAAAGCAATGAAGCTCTCCGCACTCGCGCAGTCTTGCGTTGAGCGTTGGGCTCCAAAATCCTCCGCGTACCAGAGCCGACTGGATATGGCCAGAGGATATCCTCCGCATACGGAGGGATTTTTTCAGGCCCATCACGGAGTTCTTCGAGCGCTTCTGGAAGACGTCGAGCATGACCGGCTTCTGGAATTCGAAGAACTGATGCATGCCTCTACCTTCAGGGACTTGCTCGGCCAGGCCGAGTACTTCGTGGGGGAGGGGTATCTGCTTCCTGCTGCTGTGATGGCAGGCGGTGTTCTAGAGGGCCATCTGCGAGCACTCGCCGTGAAGAGCGGCCTGCCTCTCGACAAGGGTTCTGCTGGAGCATCGAAGCCAAAGAATGCTGGGGAGATCAACCAGGACCTTTACAACGCAAAGGTGTACCTGACGGCCGACCTTCATCTTGTCCAGGGTTGGCTGGATCTGAGAAACGAGGCAGCGCACAACAAACCTGAGTTCAGGAATCGGACAGGACAAGAAATCGAAGCCCTCATCGGGGCTGTCCGTTTCTTCATTTCGAAGTATCCGGCCTGAAGAGCCTGGAGGGATTGAAGATGTTCTGTCCAGGGTGTGGCGCCAAGTTGCCGAACGATGCGGCTTTCTGCAATTCCTGCGGGCATGAGTTCATTGCGGGAAGTGCTAAAGGCGCTCTGTCTGAAGCCTCCTCCGCGCGAAAGGAACTCGCAAGGCGGGAAGCTAAGGAACTACAAGAGCGGCGGAACATGATTTTCGTCTCGACCGGTCCGGCGCCATGGCCGTTTGAGGTCCTCGGTTGCATCTTTGCCATGGACAGCCACACGGCAGGATTTTTCGAATTCGGTGCTGATCCCAACAAGGCGTTCGAGAAGGTCAAGAACAACCTGATTGACCGCTGTTTAGCACTCAATGGCGACGGAGTGACCAACTGCCAGTTCGAGTACCGGGTTTGCCTATCAGAAGGAATCTTCGGGAAGAAGCAGTGCGTCGAGCTGTTTGCCTACGGAACTGTTGTTCGAAAAGCGTGATCTGGAGCACCACTCAGTTCATCAAGTGGAGATCTCAATGCGGAACCATTTCGGAGCCATCCTGAAGTTGCTTGCTGGTCTTGCTCTCGCTGGGGGCTTTTCCGCCTTCGGCTGCTCATCCGAAGGGCCGCCGGTCGGGGAGGTGAAGACCACCATCTCCGGTTCGGCCTACCTGACGAGCCCGATGGCCAACGCTCGCCTGGAGGCCTGGGCGTTCCAGGACGGCGAGAAGGGCACGAAGTGGGCGGAAGCCGATGCGGACCAGGACGGCGCCTGGACCCTGGAGCTGGGCTCGAAGTTCGGGGACGTTCTCGTCGAGGCCTCGTCTCCGGACGGGAAGGTCGCGGTCGCGGTAGGCGGCCTTGCGGCCAACGCGAAGCTTTCGGGGGTCGTCATCAACCCGGTGACCTCGCTCTCCGCCTCCTACGCGAGCTACCAGCTTCGGATGGGCCGGTTCTCGGACCTCGAGGCCGCGGTCGCTCGCGCGGACGAGCTCCTCTTCGAGCACTTCGGGAACGTGGCTCCGGAGACCGCTCCGGTGTCTCCCTCCACTGACCAGAACAACCTGAACGAGGGGATCATCCTCGGGATCCTCCTCTCGGCCCTGGAAACACGCGCTTCGGAGATGAGCCAGTCGGCGACCGTGAACGATCTCCTCGAGAAGCTCGAGGAGGACCTCGCGGAGGACGGGTACTTCGACGGCCAGGGGAGGGGACAGCTCCTGCTTGGTACCTCGGAGCTTTCCGGGGACACCCTCCGGCCGGAGTTCGGCGGGTCCATCGCTCACTTCCTGGACGGCCCCGACAATGGGACCCACTTCCGGGCCGCCCACTTCCAGGACATCATTGCCTTCGTCAACACGACGGAGAGCGACCTCTTCCGCGGGCCCCCGTCTCCTCCGGATACGAACCCGCCCATCCTCACCATCGAGGCCCCGTCGAACGGCGCAGTTGTGGCAGGGGCCGTTCAGGTCCGAGCCACGGCCACGGACACCGAAGGGAACCTCGACAGGATCGAGGTCGTCGAGCCGGCCAGCCTGACCGGGACCTACCAGGACGGGGTCTTCGAGGGACTCCTCGACACGACGGCGCTCCCTGACGGCGCCCTGGCCATCACCCTGGCGGCCCGGGACCGGGCGGGGAACCGGGACCAGAGGACCATTCAGGTCACGGTCGAAAACGAGGGGACCATCGCCGGGTTCGTCTTCAAGGGGTTCGTCGCCGAAGCGGACGTCACGGCCTACCAGTGGAACCCGGGCGGGACCTCCCCGGTCCTGGCCCACGCGACCACGGCGCTCGACGGGTCCTACTCCCTCGAAATGGCCGGGTACACCGGCCCGGTCCTCCTGGTGGCCACCAGCGGCTCCTACACGGAGGAGGCCCTGGGGATCGAGGTGGATCTGGCCCGGTCGGACTACCTCTCCGCCGTGGTTCCCGACTACTCCCCGGCTTTCCGGGGGAACGTGACCCTCTCGCCTCAGACCACCTGGGCGGCCGAGCTGGCCGCCTGGATGGTTCAGGAGCGGGGTCTGGAGCCCGCGGAGGCCGCTTCCCAGGCCAACGCGGAGGTCTCCCACCTCTTTGCCGAACTCGACCTCCTGGGGACGGTTCCGGTGGACCTCCTGGCCGGCCAGAACTGCAGCTCCATCACGGACAGGGTCCGGTACTCCCTCTACAACGCGGGCCTGAGCCAGCTCGCTCAGAGGATCTCCTTGGACTCCGGTCTGACCCCTGGGGCGGTCGTGAACGCGATCTCGCTCTCGAGCGCCCTGGCGCTCGACATCGGGTCGGACGGGATCTTTAACGGCCGGGACGGCCCGGAGCAGCTCCAGCAGGGGGTCTACAACCTCTCGGGCCTGACCCTCCGGGCGGAGCTCGCTCGGTCGGTCATCGAGTGGCTGAACTCACCCATGAACCCGTGCGCGGTCACGGGGAGCGACTTCTTCGAGCTGGCGGACACCCTCTCGGAGTTCACCTCGGACTACGTGGACGGGCCCGGGGTGTCCTGGGACACCCAGATCCCGACCATCGTCCTCCTGAGCCCGGAGAACGGCGCCCAGGTCCATGGCCAGTTCATCGTCTCGGCCGAGGCCTCGGACTGGTCCGGGGTCTCCCGGTTCTGGGCGAGCTCGCCCGCGAATCTCGTCGATACCGAGCCCCGGATCGAGCTCTTCACCGCGATGCTGGATACGGCCGACTTCACGGACGTGATCCGGGTCTTCCTGGAGGCCGAGGACAGGGTCGGGAACCGGGCGTCCGTCGAGTTCCAGTTCTACGTGGACAACTTCGGGCCGGAGTTGGTCTTCGAGCCGGAGTCTGGCGGCTTCACAAACCAGATGACCTTCGGGTTCGGAGGGACGTGCCTCGACCCGGCGGGGGTCTCCTCCCTCACCATCAACGGGATCCCGTCCCTCGTGGGAGACGGCGGCGCGTTTGCCTCCCAGGCGCTCAACCTGGTGGACGGGCCGAACGCCTTCCCGGTCGTCGCCCAGGACTCCCTTGGAAACTCCACCGAGGTCGACTACTCGGTCTTCCTCGACAGGGTTCAGCCCCTGATCTTCGTCCTCCGGCCGGAGGCCGGGCAGACGTTCGTCTACGGTCAGGCGATCGACATCTTCGCCTCAGCCACCGACACGAACGGGGTCAGAACCGTCACGACCTCCGCCGCCGGCGTCCTCCTCGAGGACACGGACCCGGCGCCCGAGAGCGCGGCCGCGACCGTCCGGGCGGAGGACTACCCGGAGGGGCAGCTCGAGTTGAGCTTCGTGGCCGAGGACCTGGCAGGGAACGTGGCCACCAGGAACGTCCTGGTGAACATCCTCGAGTCCATCGAGTTCACCGGGCTCGTGGTCAAGGGGCCGGTGAGCGGTGCCAAGATCAACGCCTTCGACTGGTCCGCCGGAGAGCCGGGGGTCACGGTCTCCAGGGAGATGGTGCTCACGGATGGGGCAGGGGGGTTCATCATCGAGGTGGGGCCGCACGACGGCCTGGTGGCCTTCGAGCAGACGGAGGGGCAGTACCAGGAGGAAGCAAGGGACGACTACGACCTCCCGGTCGCCATCCCGGTCGGGACCTTCAGGATGTGGTCGCTCGCAGCAGACGGCCAGCCTGTGACGATCACCCCATTCACCACCCTGGCCACGGCCCTGGCAGAGGACCGGGTTGGGACCGGGGATCTTCCGATTGACGGCAAAAACACAGCCTGGCGCCGGATCGAGGACATCTTCGGAATCTCCCTGAACACCGTTCCGCTGAACTGCCGGGAGCAGGTAGCGACGGGGTTCGACGACCGGGCCCGGGCGGGACTCCTCCTGGCGGGTCTCTCCTGGCTCGGGAGCCAGTACTACGGGAACTTCAATGCGGCGGAGCTCCTGGTGAAGGTCTTCGAGGACTTCCTCTCGGACGGGCTCCTGGACGGGAAGGGCTTCGGCGGGCTCCAGCTCTCCCTCGGCCAGTACGGACTAGACGCGAACGTCCTCCGCGCGACCCTGTGCCGCGGGGTGATCTCCTTCATGGACTCCCCCTACAACGCGACCGGGCTCGTCTCCACGAACCCAGACATCCTGGCCTGGCTGGATGAGATCGCGGCCAGCATCGACCCGATCTTCGACCCGAACCAGGCCCCGATGCCGATCGACCTGAGCGCTCCCGTGATCGAATGCACGAGCCACTCCGAAGGCCAGCCGGTCCGAGGGGCCTTTCAGGTCGTCGTGACCTCAACCGACAACGACGTGGTCTCCTCCTTCGAAATCACTCAGCCGGCGGGCCTGACCTACACCCGGGACGTGGTGAGCAACTCGGTCCAGAGGATCACGATCAACCTGACCTCCACGGCCTACTCTGACGGGAACTTCTCCATCACCTTCTCCTCTCGGGACAGGTCGAACAACGCCTCCTCGCGAACCCTGAGCCTCCTCTTCGACAACACGGCCCCGAGCGTCACCTGGACGGAGCCCACGGCCGGGGTCCACACGCCCTCGAGGACCGTTTCCCTGGCGGGCTCGTTCGTCGAGGCCGGGTCGGGCCTGGAGAGCCTCACGATCAACGCGGTCGCCGCGACGATCGCGGGCGGGAACTGGTCTCTGACCATCAACCACCCGACCGACGGGGAGAAGGTCTACTCACTCACGGCGACGGACAGGGCAGGGAACACGACCGTCCTCTCCCGGACGATCTACGTGGACACGGTTCCGCCGACCGTCTCTCTCAGCCCCCAGTCCTGGCAGACGGACCGGAAGTTCTACCAGGTGATCTCCGGCGCTCCGCCCGCGGCGATCACCATCAACGACGCGCTCTTCACCGGGAACACGCCCATCTTCGAGAAGATCAAGGAGAAGCTCACCTACGCTTCTCCCCCGGACATCGTGGCCAACAACCTCCCTCTCCTCGCCATCTCGAGCACGGACGGGGCAGGCCCAGTGACCTCCCAGGTCGCCGTCTCCTACCGCTACAAGCTCAACGCCGGCTCCTTCGGCTCCTGGGTGAGCCTCGCCAGTGCAGGCGGGAACATCTACAACCTGCCCATCTCCACCGCGATCTCGGCCCAGCTCGGGACCTGCTCCCCGACCGATACCCACACCATCGAGGTCCGGTCCGTGGACGTGGCTGGGAACACCTTCTCCAGGTCCTACGCCTTCAAGCTCTCCCTGATCCCGAGCCCGCTCCAGGTCTCCATGGACGCCAACTACAACACCGAAAGCAGCGACCTGAGGAGCCTCTGGATGACCTACCTCGAGATCTGCGTAACCACCGGGGACGGGCTCTCCTGCTACGTCGACCCGTGGGATGCCCTCTTCAACGGGACGTCCTACCCGGACGGCCTCCGGATCGTCCACTTCGTCCTCACCACTCCGGCAGGCTCGGGCACGACTCTCCTCGAGGTCCCGAGCTCCCTCACCACCGCATCGGCGACCCTCTCGGTCACCACGGGGACTCGCCGGGTCGCTCGCTCCATCGAGGTCTTTCCCCAGGGCTCACCCGATTACACCACCTGCTCGACCCGCCAGTGCTCCGGGACAGACCTCATGACCACCTCCTGGGACTGCGTCTCCGAGGCCTCGACCTTCACCACGGCCGACGTGGACAACTCGAAGCCAGCCCTCTCGACCCTCCTGGACATGAGGCTCACCCAGGCCGCAGGGACCAAGATCAACCCCGTGGGTGGCTTCTACTCCCTCTCCGCCGGGCAGACCTACCACCTCTACGTGGCCGTGACCCAGCCGGGGCCTTCGACCCACGTCTCCTCCTTGAGCACCTACGACGCCTCGCCGTACTACTTCTCCTATCGGGGGAGCGCGCTCACCACGCCCTACGCCTACTACAAGCATCGGGTGGTGAGCTCAGGCGGGACGAACGAGTGCTGGAAGGAGTTCTACCACCAGGTGAACGGGTGGGAGAAAGGGCTCAAGGTCTTCTACGATCCGCCCTCCTTCATCTTCAGGGTGAAGCGGGGGGACACGACCGGGGCGGACACCGTCGATGCCACCTTCGGTGGCCTGAATCCGCTCGTCAACCTGACCCGCCAGAACCCGTACCGGGTCGTGGGGCGGGTGGACAATAGCTGGGCGTCGGGGGTGAGGTGAGTTGCATAATGGAGTCTGTGCATCCTTTCTGGAGAGGGTAATACAAAGTGTGGAGATGGGCGCAAAATCACACATTGCAGGGAAAATTCCGAAATGCTAGCCTTCTCATGTCGGGAAGTGGAAAAGCAATTCTATTTGGTAATGATGGGACACCAGGAGCTACTTGCGTGAAGTTCCTTGTATTCTTCTTGCCCGTTCTTCTGTTGGCATGCCTTCTTTCTTCATGCAATGAAGAGAATAGAAATCCAGATGGAGGCGAAGAGGTATTTGATGATGGTGAGGAACCGCCGGAGGATGGCGACGATAGGGCGGACCTAGATGATGAGGATGGCGGAAGTGATGGTCAGACCGACTGCTCGATAGCAGATACCGATGATGATATCTGCTTCCCGCCATGTGTGCCTCAGTGCGAAGGCAGACAATGTGGGCGAGACGAATGTGGCGGAACATGTGGCACCTGTGACCCGTCAGTATTCAATACCTGTCTGGGTCATCAGTGCGGCTATTTAGAACCGCCACCTTGCATGGAATCAAACTGCGATGTTTTTGGTATCTGCGGCAACTGCCCAACTGGATGGTCATGCTATAATACGATTTGTATTCCAGATAAGGGTTGTTCGGAAGTTCCTATCGGTGGTCTTTGCATCAATGGGACCAGAGTCCGATGCGAAGCTGACCGCGTAATCGTAACATTTTGTCCGCTGCGAAATTGTCTGGTTGCCGATATCGACAACCAAGCCCATTGTGCAACACCTGACTGTTTACCGAATTGTTTTGGACGAGAATGCGGACCGGATGGCTGTGGTGGTGATTGTGGTTCATGCGGATATTCAGCGTATTGTCTCGACGAGTTCGGCAGTTGCGTCCCGAATAGTTCTGAGGAAGTTCCGATCACAGGTTATTGTAGCGGCCACTCGCGAGTATTTAGTAATAATTGCCAAGTATTCACTGAGAACTGCTTGGAGAATGGTTTGAAATGCGGTTGGGACGAGTGCTCTTCCTCATTTCGGTGTGTTCCCTGGTCTGCAGGCGATTTTTGTGAAGATCTTCCGGAATACGGACAATGCATCAATGACTTCTTCTACTATTGTGACGGTGGAGTTATCAATGTTGCAGATTGCCAGAGCTTTGCGTCACAATGCGCGAGAACAGGAAATCGTGTCCTACAATGTATCTAGAGTTCTTGCTGTTAGCTGCACCTAATGCCGAGTTGGAGGAATTATGCCGATCGAAAAAATTGATTTTCTTTCCTTTGTGATGCTGTTGTCGGTGTTCGTTGGTTCTGATACTTCTGTAGCAGTTGAGCACAGCCTATCATCTTCCACTGAACTTGCTTTGTTGGAAATAATGCAAAGCAATGGAATACTTGCCGAAGATAGTGATGACGGATTCTTCGTCACCTACAATCCGTCGTCTTCAATTAGAAGTCTTCATGGCAGCAAGATGACGCTCTCATTTGAAGTTGATGGCTGCTGTGACCCTCGACTCGAAGAACAACTCTCCTGCTTCATAGCGAGCAACAGGGAACTTCTGTCCCTTGGCGAATCCAATCTTGAGTTGGTTTCAGTAAGTCGGTTGTCGGGGACAGACGAAATAGCATTTAGGTATTCTCAGAACCTTCAAGGAACTAAAATCCTAGGTTCCCAGGCCATTTTTGTCGTTACTTCTGATGGAAACTCTATTCGAACAATCAACTCGTCACTAATCGCAAGGCCTTATGCCAATATCCAAGTGTGTGAAACATCATTTGGCTATCTGTCGAATCTCTCCAGCGAGCGTATAAGTATTGCATGCGGTGGGGGCTGGAAATATGAGTCCGAGGCGAAGCCCGTCTTTCTTGCTGACCATGGCTCTTCCACTTCCGAAATACGCTTAGGATGGCAATTTGACGTCAATTGCATTGCTGGTAAACAGTTGCGTGCGACATTAGATGTTTCGAGTGATCAGATTGTACTTATTAGGGATCGTGTAGACTACTACCTGGATGCTGCCCGGCGAGTGATTTCGGATTACAGATTTCCGGCGGTATCATTGGATAGTTGCTCAAACGACTCCGATTGTACAGATGATCAATTTCCGAGATGCACGTCAGAGAATGATGGACTCTGTGCTGGATTGTGCACTTCTTCAAGTGATTGTACGTCATTTGGTGCCAACTGGGTTTGTGTAACGCCTGCAATGGAGCAGTCAGAATTTACTGGAATGTGTAAGCTGCTGTTGGGCTATAAGGATGAGGGCTACGGCGATCAGGCATATGTGCCCTATACGGACGATTTCGGTGGTTGGAATCCATTTATTGCAGCAAATATCCAGTACTATTCAAGAGCATTAGAGGCGGTTGATAATGTTAGGAACTTCTTCTATCTAGGTTTTGGAAGAAACAGTATGGACGACGCCAATGGCGCAATCAACCTGCTTATCTACAACGATCCTTTGGCAAATTCCACATACACCCGGTCATTGGCCGGAGTGTTTGGTGATGTACTGGTAATGAACAGAGCGCTGTTCACGGGCGACCTGTTCACACAGAAACTGAAGAGAATGGAAATCACCGGGCACGAGGCCAGCCATGTTATGAGAAACTACATTTTTCAGGATCCCAATGACGAGAATTACGACTGTCTAAACGAGTTGTTTGGGTCCTACTTTGGGAAGTTGACCGGAAGATACAGATGCCCTGGAAAGCCGTGTGCTAGTAATGTGGATTGTGCAAACACGGTTCCTAGCGGACAGTATTGTCAGGGAGGATTCTGCGGGCCTGATGATACAATGGATGAATACTGCGGTTGGTACTACCAGGATCCAGATGGAATGCAGACAATCGCCTCTTCCTGGGGAGATCCTTGGTGTGGAATGAATCCGAACTGCTATAATGGATTTACATCCGCTAATATTCCCTACCTCCCCAGAACGAGGTATGATTGGCTTCCTTGCTGGGACGAGAGGAGAATCTGGGGGACTAGCTGCCAAGATTCCTTGCAGTGCCCACCATATCAATTCTGCAATGAGCAGTATTCTACGCAACAGTTGAAATGCACGAACTTGGATATTGGGATCACTTCGGATTATGGATTGGATGGATGCGCTCCGGGACAATCAGAGAACTATTGGGATTGCTTGATGCCAATCATTCAGAACGATTCGGTCATGAGCAGATTCGCCAGATACCTATCAGAGGGATCAAGAACTAGCGAAAGAGATGGACAAGATAGTCCGTACTATCGCACGGGAGAAAACCCCGGAGAGTACTTCGATGGAGTTGGGGACCTTGCGACATTTCAATTGAGCTACAATGCTTTGGTGGTGTTACCGGCAAGTAGTCGAATAGATGACTATTTTTTCCACCTGCTTAATGAAGGATACTATCTCGGAATACAAGACGAAGTGGCCCACGCGCTTGGCGCAATCGGTGTGGCAGGAAAATGGTATCGGGTTGGAAGTAACACTATGACCGGGTCTGCACCAAGAGGTTTGGTTTGGCCAGAATACACGCTTTCTCAGGTAAAGGAATTATATGCGTATAAACAATACGGCTCTTCCGATTTGGTGGTAAGAAGACACAATGGTATAGACTGGACGGACTATTTGGGTTCCGGAGACAATTTGGGTGAGACTCCTGCTGTTGCCATTTATGGGAGCTATTTATACGTGTTCTGGCGAGACGCAACAACAAGTGACATTTGCGGGAGACGATTCAGTCAGGGTTTTGGTTATACATCAAAGCGGTGTCTGACAAGCACCCTGGGAATGAGTGACATGTATTCAGGAGGAAGTATCGACGCAGTTGTGGCGAATGGATCCTTGTTCCTTGGATATGTGCGTCCAGGAGGTAATTCCCTGACTATTGCCAGATGCAATGATTCCATCAATTGCTTATTCACGCCTGATGCGTGGGAGACATACATAAGTGCATTTCCAAATCCGACAAGGAAATATAGAACTATTAGTGGGACTAGTACGAGCGATGGTGTTGGTCTTGTGTCAGGTGTGGACCTAAATGGGGCTGCGGTAGGGGAGTATATTTATGCAATTTTGTCTAAGGAGCACCCTGGATACAGCGACGATAGAGACATTAGCATAGCGCAAATTATCAGCACTCATAGTCAGGGTTCACTGCTCGCAGGAACGAGAACAATGAATGTCAATTTAGCGCATCATAAAGCACTAAAGGACGCCGTGAGAGCGTTGGAGATTAGGCAGTCTGCGTTCAACGAAGAGGGAGAATATTTATTCCTATCGTGGCTCGACGGAGAAGGCGAGATACCATATACATCAGTGCTAAGGGACTGGAGCGGGAATGGTTGGTATACGAAGCCTGTGGTCATTGGTTCAACTGAATCTGCTTCTACTGCGGGAATTACATATTTGAAGAATGATGGAGAAAATCGATTAAGGTATCTGTACCAGTATGACTTGGCAGGGAACAAATTGCTACGATATCGAGATCGCCTCGGAAAATACTGAGTTACGGTGAGAAGGAAGACGTTTGAGGAGACCCAAGGCACCAGAGTGTCGACGCCTTTTGCCTTGTGCCTAGATCACGAACTCCGAGCCAGAGGTTCCAGTCGTATTGGAGGATTCGAAGAGCGAGGGCCGGAACCTGGGAACAGCGACAGGACTGATAAGGCAAAGGGCGTCAAAGAGGTGCATGCCGCTTTGGAGTAGAAGAACTGAGTGAAGATAACATGGAACAAGGCCAAGAAGTGGTATTGTCCATTCTTGAGCTTCGGTAAGGATCTCAAGTCATGAACCGCACCGCCTCATCCAGGTTGACCATCCAGGTGTCCAGGGGTTCCGACCGCCTCATGGTTCTTCCGCTCCTCGGGTCGGAAGTCGTCAAGGTCGGCCGTGGCCTGGACTGCGATCTCCAGATCCCTGACCAGGCGGTTTCCCGACACCAGTGCGACCTGATCCTATCCGAGGCCGGGGTCCATCTCCGTGACCGGTCAGGGGAGGGGACACCAGTCAATGGAAAGCCAGTCAAGGAGGCCACCCTGGCCCCCGGGGCTGTGGTCGAACTCGGCTCCTTGCGGCTCGAGCTTTCGGCCATCGACGACAGCCTGGCCCACGCCAGCACGCTCTCAGGCCGGGGCGGGACGGACCAACTGAACCCGTCTGCACCCTCGACCGTCGGCCCGATGGTCCTCGCGGGCGTTCTGCCTGGAGGCAAGAGATTCCGTGCCCACCTCGGCTCGGTCCTGAACATCGGCCGGGACGGCGGGAACGACCTCGTCATCAACGCCCCGTTCATTTCGGCCTTCCACGGCCGGATTTCCAAACGCGCCGACGGCTGGTACGTCGAGGACCTGGGCTCCAAGAACGGAACCTTCCTGAACGGGGTGAAGGTCCGGGAGGCCCGGATCGAGATCGGTCAGACACTCAGGCTCGGGGAGCTGGAGCTCACCCTGGAGCCAGTCGAGAGGGCTCCGGAGCCGAAGAAGCTTTTAACCCGGAATCCGGCCATGCTCAAGGTCCTGGAGGCCGTCTCCAAGGCCGCCAGGACCTCCTGGCCGGTCCTGATCACGGGAGAACGGGGGGCTGGGAAGGAACTCGTAGCCCGAGCCCTCCACGACCAGTCAGGCCGCTCGAGGTTCGTCTCTCTGAACTGCGCGGCCGTGCCGGCAGGGCTCATCGAGAGTGAGATCTTCGGCCATGAAAAGGGGACCTTCACGGGGGCGAGCCAGGCCAGAGCTGGGAAGTTCGAACAGGCGGACGGCGGAACCCTGTTCCTCGACGAAGTCGGGGACATCCCGCTCGAGATGCAGCCGAAGCTCCTCAGGGTCCTCCAGGAGGGAGAAGTCGAACGGCTGGGCTCTGACGAGGTCCGAAAGGTGGACGTACGGGTAGTCGCGGCCACGGACCGACCGCTCGGGGACATGATCAAGGACGGGCGCTTCAGGGCGAACCTCTACGACCGACTCAACGTGGTCCGGATCGAAATCCCGCCGCTCCGAAACCGGCCCGAGGATCTGAAGGTCCTCGCCGAGCACTTCCTTGGGCAGCACCTGGTGGAGGTCAAGCGGTCCCTCCGGTTTTCCGAGGCGGCCCTGGCTCTCATCCAGGCCCACAGGTGGCCTGGAAACGTCCGGGAACTCAAGTCGGCGGTCATGAGGTCGATCCTGGCGGCCACCGGCCCGGAGATCCAGCCGGAAGACCTGGGGGTCGAGGCCCTCCCGGAGAACTTGCAGGGAAAGTCTGGGAACTACCAGGACCAGTTCGACGCAAAGGAAAAAGAGCTCATCGAACGGGAAATCGCCAGGTGCGGAAGCGTCAGGGCGGCGGCCAAGGCGCTCGGGCTGGCCTACTCGACGCTGAACTTTAAGTTGAAGAAGCTGGGGATCAAGGGGTGAACGAGCGGGGGTCCATTCGGCGGTCTGAACCGCAGTTCACATAATCTTCCTTATAGGACCTTACATCTAGTCCCATCCAAACACGAATTTCCGCGTATTTTGTCGGGCAATTAGAAGCCTAGCATGGGTCCGTGCTCTGATCAAGATCGGCCGCCTTTCAGCTCGATCTGCCGCAGGAAAACCTTCTTCAAGGGTTGCCCAGGAGACCAGGATCGAGGGCTGGAAGCCGGGCCGCAGACCCGGCGGCGGACTGGACTGGGTCAACCCGCACACCCGCGGGTGCCGCGCCGGGGCCGATCCGGGACCATCTCTTCTTCGAAGTCCGGAGCCACGCCTTGCGCCGTGCTCCGTCGCACCGGACCCGGCCTCCAGGGTCGCCCCAGGACAGTTACCGGGAACCTTCCGGGCGGCTGTCGAGGCCTTTCGCTGGACCGTTTGGCTGACCTTATTAGAAGCCCCAGGATCGATTCCTTCCGGTCGATCCTGGGGCTCTCAGGCCAGTCCTTTGAGGCCGGATCCCGGTCTCTGGGACCCGGATCAGCGTCCTCGAGGCTGACCTCCTGGGACCCAGCTTGGGCGAGGTCCAGATCGTCGTTTCGGGACGTCTGGAAGGGCTCGGAAGCATCCGGACGGAGGCTGCCAAGAGCTCCGTGGGCTGCCGCGGAACGCGGGCAGACGGACTTCGGAGGCTGGCCCAGGGAGGCCAGGACCGTCACGGCAGACGAGCTGCGGGCCGGGCGACGGAACGGATGAGAGGCTGTGGGCTGCCTGGATGCTGACCCGAAGTGGCAACGGGGCAGCCGAGGGAGAAGCCTGAGGCCTTCCTTATAGAGTGAAGTCCAGGACAGCACCTCGGAGGCGCCCGGGGCTTCGACGAGTCGGTGGTGGCCTACCCTCTGTGGTGCTCGAGCTGCTGGGGATTCCCTGGTCTGCCCCGAGCGGGGCCTTCCCCACGTCTCAGGCCGCAGCTTCGAGGAGGAGCTCCTCGGGGCTGCGCTCGACCTGACCTTGAAGGCAGGCCAAGGGTCCGGAAAAGCGGTCTAAAAGTTCACATAATGTCGGAGGCTTCCTCATGAGGGGCAAGACTGCGCGGCTGGGACAACGGCGGCTACGAGGTCTGCCGGTGCCCTGGAGAAAGCTGATCCTCGGGGCTGGAGGGCTTCTTCCTCAAGGGAGCCTCGCTCCGCAACTGCCTCTAACGGATGGGGCTGACCTGGAGCAGCTCGTCGGCGGGCTTTGGCAACTCGCGATCCATGATCAGGAGCTGCTTCCCGAGGAAGGCTGCTGCGTGGTCCTGGGCCTCGGCGGCGAGGACACGGTCGATCTCGGGCTTCGTGACCTGGTCCTCCATGGCGAGAGCGGCCAGCTCGCAGAGGTACATCCGGCACTCGATCGGCCGCCGGCTGCGCTTCAGCTTGCAGCCGGTGGGCCGGAGCTTGGGACAGGGGCCGATCCCATCGTCCCTCGAAACGAGGTGCTGGAGCGCCTTCGTCTGGTACCAGTGCTTGCAACAGCGACCGCAGGAGACCGGGCAGGGGAGATCCGTCACTACCCTCCCCTGCTCGTCGGTGAAGACGAGCAGCTCGACGCCTTCCTCGGTGAGCTTGGGGGGAAGCATTCAGGGGGCATTCTACTCCAACCCGAAAGGGGCCACCATCGTTGACAGGGCCTGCTGGAGGGTGGTTTCCTGGTCTCAGGTGCACACATCGACGGAGGATCCGAAGGGATGGATGGCGTGGCCCAGAGCCCACCGACGGACGGCGGCCAGCCGGCCCAGGTCCGCGGTCCCTTCCCCCGTCTCTCGCTGTCCCTCGTCCTGGCATACCTCTTTGTCCTGGCCCCCATGGGCGGCGCTGCCCAGGAGAACGAAGGCCTTCGCTTCTCGGGCCGGGTTGTCGGCGTGACCGACGGGGACACCATCGTCGTTCTCTCGGAGGGCAAGGTCAGCCGAAAGATCCGCCTCCACGCGGTCGACTGTCCTGAATCCCGCCAGGCCTTCGGGAAGAAGGCCAAGCAGCTCACCTCCGACCTCTGCTTCAACAAGGAAGTGACGGTTCGGGTCGTCGATACCGACCGGTACGGTCGCCTGGTCGGCCTGGTGTTCCTGCCCGACGGCCGGCTCCTCAATGAGGAGCTCGTCCGAGCTGGGCTCGCCTGGTGGTACCGGAAGTACGCCCCCAAGTTCGTCGGCCTCGGCGAGCTCGAGGAGCAGGCAAGAGCTGCGAAGCTCGGCCTCTGGGCGGACAACGACCCGATCCCGCCCTGGGACTGGCGCAGGGGCAAGAAGGCCGCGGCGCCGGCGCCCAAGCCGCCGCCTCCAGTGGCCGTGTCACCGAAGCCCAGGCCCCCTGCCCCACCGAAGCCGCGGCCTGCGACCCCGGCCGTCCGGGAGCGGTACTGCTGCAAGGTATGCACGGTCGGCTGCGCCTGCGGGAACTCTTGCATCTCGTGTTCGAAGACCTGCCGGAAGGGGCAAGGCTGCGCGTGCAATGGGTGGTGAGGAGTCAAGCCCAGCAAGCCTTTCCGTTCGTTCGACCCATTGACACCCGCGGGCCTGAATGGTCAGCTAGTACCAACGCTCTTCAAGGTCCTCAAGGAGGTCGCACCGGGGATGAGCAGGTTGCTGGAACCCGACGCATCCGACGCCACCGGCAAGGGTTACGGCACGCTCCTTCTCGTGTTGCTCGTGGCCCTCGCATGCCTGGCGCCCTGCCCTGCTGGCGGTCAGGAAAAGCCACTCGTCGCCGTCTTCGACATGGAGGACCGCGGCTCGGGGCTCGACCCGAAGACCCGGCAGAACCTGACGGAGTTCCTCTCGGCCAGCCTGGCCGAGTGCGGATTCGGCCTGGTTCCCCGCGACAAGATCAAGGAGAGACTGGTCCAGCAGAAGAAGGACAGCTACAAGCCCTGCTTCGAACAGAGCTGCCAGGTCGAGCTCGGCAAGGAGCTGGCCGCGCAGAAGACCCTCTCCTCCCAGATCCTGAAGATCGGCGACACCTGCCAGGTGACCGCGACACTCTATGATCTGAAGAAAGCCGCCACGGAGGGCGGTGCGACGGGTGGTTCCACCTGCCAGGAGGAATCACTGCTGGCGGCCATCAGAACGATCTCCGTGAAGCTCTGCCAGCCCGCGGAGGCCAGGGAGGCGGGCTCCTCACAGGCAGTGCTCGAGTTCGAGGAGCTGCTCAAGGACACCAGGGATGCCAAGGAGCGGCAGGAGAAGATAAAGAGCAACTGGTCTTACCTCTACTCGCTGGCGAAGGATGAGTCCGTCCAGCTGGAAACGAGAGTGAGCCTGCTCCGCCAGTTCCTGTCCCTGTACGCCGGCGACAACCCCTACGCGTCAGAGGGGCAGAGGTTGCTGCGGGAGATCGTCCCCGGGAGGCTCACGGTCACGACGGAGCCGGCTGGTGCCGCGGTGCTGATCAGCGGCTACAGGAAGCTTGGGCCTTCGCCCATCCAGGTTGCGCTGCGCGAGGGCACCTACAAGGTCACCGCGGAGCTCGAGGGCTTCGCCGCCAACCAGTACCAGGTGACCGTGGAGTCGGACAAGGACACCACCCTGAAGATCACCCTGAGGAACACCCAGCCCGGTGTTCTGTGGGCCAGATCGGAACCTCGCGGGGCGAAGGTCGCGATAGAGGATGCGGAAGGCAAGACCATGGCCGAGTCCGTCGAACCGGTCGAGGCATGGCTGCCCGCTGGGAGGTATTTCGCCGTCTTCGGATTGCAGGGGTACCTGACCGAGAAGAGGGAGTTCATGATCGCCAACGGGATGCGGACCAAGGTGGATGTGACCTTGCGGACGATTCCGCCGGCGAGCCTCATCGTGGAAACGGATCCCCCTGGAGCGATCGTTGCCATCGGCGGGGCGCCCGGAGGCTCCGCCCCCCTGAGGAGAGATCTCCCTGCGGGGAAGTACCGGGTCGAGGCCACGCTGGAGGACCACGAGGCGGCCTTCCAGGAGGTCGAACTGAAGGCCGGGCAGGAGGCCGTGGTCGCTCTATCCCTGGCCCGGATCTACCCCATGAACCCGATGTCCAGGTGGGCTCACGGCCTCTTCTGGTCCGGCGTGGGGTTGTCGGTGCTAGGAGCGGCCGCAACCGGCCTCACCTTCACGTACGGTGACGACGACAAAGCAGGAGATGCCGACGCAGCCGAGAAGAGTCAGACGTGGGCGGGCGTCATGTACGCGAGCTTCGGCACCGGCTTCGCGCTTCTCGTGGCAGGCGCCGTCCTGTGGTTCCTGGCACCAGAGGACCGGGAGTGGTTCGAGAGCCATCCGAAGTCGCTGTCCATCGTGCCCAACGACGGCGGCGCGACCTTCTCCCTTGGGGGGAGGTGGTAGATGGACCGTCTGAAGCCAGCAGCTCTGGTCTTCTTCTGCCTGGCCACCCTTTCGGGCTGCGACGTGGGCCTCCACGGAGTCGGCCACGTGGACGAGCCGTGCAGGGACAACGGTACCTGCAATAACGGGCTGATCTGCCTCGGCGATCGTTGCGTCGAGGCTGGCGAGCTCGGCGAGCCCTGCTACTCCGATGGCACCTGCGATGGAGACCTCTTCTGCACGCTCGCCAAGGTATGCATCGACGACTGCGCCGGGCGGTTCTGTGGACCGTCTCCGAACCAGGGTCGGGTCTGCGGCATCTGCAGCGGCCCGACCTCGTACTGCACTACGGACGGGGGCCAATGCATCAATGACTGTCTGGGCAGGTGCGGGACCTCACCCGTGGCCGGATTCGACTGCGGCGGGTGCGAGGGCGCGGATGAGTACTGTTCGGAAGCGGGAACCTGCGTGGATGACTGCGCGGGCCTGGAGTGCGGCCTCTCCCCGACGCTCGGCCACACCTGCGGGACCTGCAGCGGCGAGAACGACTACTGCACGGCCGCGGGGCAGTGCGTCGACGACTGCGCAGGCAGGGTTTGTGGACCATCTCCCAACCGCCCCTACCAGCTCTGCGGCTCCTGCGCACTCCAGACCGAATACTGCGATCTGGTTGGCCAGTGCGTCGACGACTGCGCTGGTCGCGTCTGCGGTTCTTCACCGACGATCCTGGCGGACTGCGGAACCTGCGCGGGGGCCACGGAGTTCTGCACGGCAGGAGGGCAATGCCAGGATGACTGTGCGGGGCGCATCTGTGGCCCTTCGCCTGTCGCGGGCCATGACTGCGGGACCTGTGCCGGGGTGACGGACCACTGCAACGAGGCAGGGGCCTGCGTGGATGACTGCGGAGGCAGGGTCTGCGGGCCATCGCCCCGTGAGGGGTATGACTGCGGGACATGCGCTGGACCGACCGATTACTGCACTTCCGGAGGGCAGTGCGAGGACGACTGCGCAGGCCTGGCCTGCGGGACCTCTCCGAATGGCTGGTTCGATTGCGGAACGTGCCCTGGCGCCACGGACTGGTGCAATCCCAACTACCAGTGCGTCGACGATTGCGACAAGCGGGTGTGCGGTCCTTCTCCCCATGCTGGCCATAATTGCGGGACCTGTGCTGGAGCAACCGACTACTGCACCCTCGCCGGCCAGTGCGAGGACGACTGTCTCGGAAGGGAGTGCGGGCAGTCCCCTCATTCTGGCTTCGACTGTGGGACTTGCGAGGCCGCGATGACATGCTCTGTGGATGGCCTATGCGGGTGCACGTGGGAGAGTTGCAGCGGGACCTGTTGTCTGGAAGGTGAGATGTGCATCAATCAGAGTACGTGCCTGACGATGACGGTGCTTTTCTCCCCTTCGCCGGCGCCGAACGACCTTTTCGGCTATTCGGTCTCGATCGATGGAGATTATGCCGTTGTTGGAGCCTACGGAGTCAACGAGAGCGCCGGAGCGGCTTTCATCTTCCATAGAACGGGGTCGAATGACTGGGACACCGGGACTAGGCTCTATCCGCACAATCCAGAGGCTGGCGCAGGCTTCGGAAAGTCCGTGTCGATCAGTGGCGACTATGCAATCGTCGGGGCGCACAGAGAGGACAGTAACGGCGAGGATGCAGGTGCTGCCTACATCTATCACCGAACGGACGTCAACACCTGGGATGCGGGAACCAAGCTCCTGGATGGAGTCGTGGACAGCTACTTTGGCGCTGCGGTGGCAATCAGCGGCGACTACGCGATTGTCGGGGTTCCACGGGCCTACTACTCACGAGTCTACCACAGGATAGGCGAGAACCAATGGGACGGCGGCGCGTTCCTTGACAGCGGGGGATCGTCCGTCGCGATCGAAGGTGACTATGCCGTCGTCGGCAATGTCGGGGCCGAAGATGCCCTTGTCTTCCGTCGAACCGGGCTGAATATGTGGGATACCGGAACAGGAATCTCGGCATTCGACGAGCAGGTTGGCGATAGTTTTGGAAGCTCGGTGAGTATCTCTGGAGACAGGATTGCCGTTGGTGCGGACAATAAGCCAAGCACAGAAGCCTTTGCTGGAGCGGTGTACCTGTTTACCAAGAACTTGGCTGAAGCTTGGGACCACGAGGCAAAGGTTGTCTCGAGCCTTCCGTTCGAGAATGGGTTCTTCGGCCAATCCGTGGGCCTTTCGAACGATACGTTGGTCGTTGGAAGCAGCCACAGCGAGAATGCTGTTCACCTATTCAGAAGGAATCCTGACGCTACCTGGAGCATCGTCATGCGGCTTGCTTCGCCAGTGACCGAAGGAATTGACTCCTTCGGCAACTCCGTTGCGATCGATGGAAGCTACGTGATGATCGGCGACTACACCCAGGACACCTTCGGCACCAACACCGGTGCCGTATACATCCTCGTGATCAACTGAAGGCTCTTCGCTGCCGAGAGGTTCTCCTCCATCCACAGGAGGTCTAGCCTGTCAACCGTACCTGCAACCTACTCCATCATCGCCAGGATCGGCGCGGGCGGGATGGCGGAGGTGTTCAAGGCGACGCTCGAACGGGACTCGTTCTCGAAGACCGTCGCCCTGAAGCGGATGCACCCCTTCCTGGCCTGCGACCCGGGGACCGTCCGGTTATTCGTCCGAGAGGCCGAGCTCACGGCAAAGCTCGACCACTCGAACATCGTCCGGATCTACGACTTCGGAACCCTCCCCTCCGACGGCCTGCCCTTCATCGCCATGGAGTTCGTCGATGGCAATGACCTGAAGCACCTCCTGCATGATGCCTGCGTTTCAGGCCGCCAGATCCAGGTCCTCGAGGCCGTACTCATCGCCCAGGAGGTGTCCAAGGCCCTGGCCTACGCCCACGGGGAAAGGACGGGCCTGCCGCCCATCACCCACCGAGACATCAGCCCGGCGAACATCCTGATCTCCCGCGCTGGCGAGGTGAAGCTCTCGGACTTCGGGGTCGCCAAGGTCTACGGGGTCGATACGACCCAGAACGTCGTCAAAGGGAAGGTCGCCTACATGTCCCCGGAGCAACTCCGGGGCGAGCCGGTAGACGGCCGGTCGGACATCTTCTCCCTCGGCGCCGTCCTCTGGGAGACGCTCACCCTGAAGCGCCTCTGGGAAGCCCCGAACGATCTGGCCGCGGTCGAGGTCCGGAGGGTTGCTCCTCCGCCAGATCCGCCATCGAAGCACAACCCGGAAGTCCCACCTGCCCTCGACCAGGTCGTCCTCAAGTGCCTGGAGGTCGATCGGGAGAAGCGGTTCGCCACGGCCTCCGAGCTGGCAGCCGCCCTCGAGGGGGTCCTTGGCGACCTCGGGACAGTTGGCCGTTCCAGAGACGAGGTCCTGGCGAGCCTTGTCAACGAGCTGGCCCAGGGTAACCCAGGGACCGGTATCCTCAAGGCCCCAGCTCCGGCTCCTTCTCCGAGCCCGGCCAACGTGACGAAGAACGATCTTCCCAAGCTGCAGGCCCCGGCCTCGGGGCCGGCCCAGGTCCAGAAGGCAGGCGCCTACAGATGGGTCCTCTGGGCTGGTCCGATGGCCCTGCTGCTGGCCGCGGCCCTCGCGTTCGGGCTCTACATGGCCTTCGGGGGGCAAGGAGGAAAGACCTCGGAGCCGGGAGCTGGACCAGAACGGACGGCGACCGAGGGGCAGGTGGCACCGGCTCCGATCCCAGATCCTGGGTACGGGACCTTGAGCCTCGACTCGATTCCCTGGGCGGAGGTGTTCTGGAAGGGGGAATCCCTGGGGACGACACCGATCATGGATCGGAAGCTCCCCGCCGGCGTGGTGGAACTAGTCCTCAGGAACGAGCCTGCGGGGCTCGTGAAGACCGTGAAGGTCCAGATCCGGAAGGGCGAGAAGACCCAGGAGACGGTGAATCTGAAGAGCACTGAAAGCCGATGATTCTTAGTCGAGGTCGAGTGGTGGCAGTTTGAGATCCCTCATGGCATGCCGGACAAGCAGCAGTGTCTTCTTGTCTAGCCGCTTTACCTCTTCTCTCCCCCGATAGCGACGCCCATTGCGAAGATCGAGCTGCTCTCCTGATTCAACATCATGGGCGTGAAGCGTCGGGTGAATAGCATCCGTATCGTTCAGGTGAACTCTCCAAATCCGTCCAGCAATCTTGAATTGTCGCTCTGCGACGATGTCCCTCGGGCTGGTGACTACACGATCCCCATCCTCCAGAACGGTGTCCTCGGGAACCTCCACTCCATTGACACGAACAACACTACCGAGAAAGCCGGATGGTTCATATTGCCTAAGAAGGGCGGAAAGGATTGTGCCTTCCTGGATCTGATCCTTCTGAGCTAGCCCTTTTCCAGAGAACTGAATAAGGGTGATGGTAATTGTTTTTTTTCTTGCCATCGTGAAACCTTCGGGAAAGAGATTAGCGCATTCCGCTTCTCGTGAGTAGATCCTCTTTGCGCCACTTGGTTTTTGCCCTAAGAATTCGCCCCCACGCGGTGGTTCGTTGCTCTTGCGGTGGCCATTTGCTGTGATACACTTCGCCTCCATCGAACCCTGATACCGTGCGGGAGGCAGGATGACCGACCAGGAAGCCAAGAAGGAAGGACATGAAGCCAAGGCCGAGGCCGCTTCGAAGGCGCCCGAGGCACCGGCGGCGAAGCCGGCCGTGACCAAGGAAGCTGCCAAGGAAGCCGTGGCCGCGGTCAAGAAGGCCGCTCCCAAGCCCGTGAGCCGGCCGCGGCTGACCCTCCGGAAGCCTTCCATGGCCGCCAAGAAGAAGGCGGCCCTCGCGGCCAAGGCCGCGGAACTCGTGGAGCCGAAGCCCGAAAAGCCTGGGCCCACGATGCCCAAGAAGCTCTTCGGCAAGCCGCCCGCCGATCCCGCCCCGAAGGCCAAGCCGGTGGCGAAGAAGGCCGTGAAGAAGGCCGCCAAGCCGGTCGCCAAGCCAGCGAAGAAGAAGGTCGTGGCGAAGCCGCTGGCGAAGAAGCATGCGAAGAAGGCAGCGAAGGGCAAGCCGGGTCGGAAGCTCGGCCGGAAGGGCGTGTCCACGACCAAGCGGACCCGGATCGTTGGGAAGTTCCGCGCCCTGATCGAGCAGGGGGCCTCCCGGCAGGCGGCGGCCAAAAAGGTGAAGCTCGCCGACCTGACCCTCCGCCGCTGGGAAACAGCCATGGGCCTGAAGCCCGCTTCGTCCCGCGGGAAGGGCGTTGCGAAGGCGGCGCCGAAGGCAGCCAAGAAGCCCGGTCGGAAGCCCGGCCGCCCCAAGGGGTCCAAGACGAAGGTCGTGAAGGCCAAGGCTGGCCGGAAGCCTGGTCGGCCCAAGGCCGCCAAGAAGGCGAAGCCGGTGAGCACGAAGGGGCTCCGGGAGAAGATCATCGGGAAGTCGAAGGGACTCCCCTCGCCTCTCCCGCCCTACCGGATCCACATGCCGAACGGGTTCGTCCTGGAGTGCGGCTCGGTCGACGACCTGGTCGCGGCGGTGAATGTGCTGACGAGGTCCTAGGAAACCCATCACGTCCAGGTTCTGAGCTTAAGTTTCTTGATCTAACGAATCCAGAATCCTATTAGCGTCCTGTTGTCCTTATAGCCCGGGCACTGGTTGACAACCCCATCCTGCCAGTGCTATTCATGGCTTGGAGGATGGGATTCCAATTTCTTGCGTTTGGGGTTTCCAGGTCGCTCACGAGGGCTTCTGCGCGTAGTGTCTTTCACAATATATCGGGAGGATGGGAGCATGAACTCAAGTCACGGTCGGCGTCAACCTGGGCACATTCTGCAATGTTTTTCGGCTTGCATTCTTCTATCACTTGCGCTCCTCTCATTTCCAGCGTTAGCTCAGCCGTCACCCGATGGCTTCATCGGAAGAGTCTATTCTACGGTGTGCTCAGATCCTGATCTCGCAGGCCAGGTGGCAGGCTGCCCGACCCCGGAAGGGAGCATTGGCGACACTCCCGTTGCGAATGCGCCTACTAATGAATTGTCCTTCCAATTCTCAGAGTACGGAACCATTGCCACCGCGGTCTCTCCAAGACTCTCGCCGTATCCATTCGACCTAGAGGGAGACCTGCCTGCCCAATTGATGGATTTCCTTTCAGCCGAAAGCTGTGCTTTTGGTCTCGTAAATCCGAGAATGGAGCTGACCGTTAGAAGAATCCAGAGGCTCCCTCACGGTGGTGTAATGATTGATTTTTCGCAATACGTCGGAGCATCCAGGGTTCTGGATGCTTCCATCTCTCTCCTTCTCGACAGGCACGGCGAGATCATCTGGCTCACCAACTCCACTGTTCCTTCGGAATATCTTCTACTGCAAAATAGTACAGTAGATGATACCAATATCTGTGGGTATTCTCCTGAATTCGTCCGTGAACAAGTTGTCTACGATGCAACCAAAGATACAACCATCTCAAATCCACTGTATAGGTTTTCTAACGGGATACTCGTAAGGGAAACGTTCGATGACGCCCCGGGTCTCTTACTGATAGATAGCGGTGACTGCCGCTCGATTCGGTTCTACAAGAACATCAAGGATAATGATGGTCCCTTCTACGGCATCTCGAGCGATACCTTAGGACCCCAGGGGTGTATCAATTCAGAGTTTCCCGAAGATGCGTCCTCCTGCGGAACGGGCAATCCGTTCGATGAATCCGGGAATCAGCAAAGGCTCTGGGATCTATTCCATGAGATCAGCAGTAAAGCACTATCTTTTGGTCTTTGGAGCGACTGGAAGATGTGCAGGATCAAGCCCTACACTCCATTTGTTTTCTACCATGATGTCGGCCATTTTGGAGTTGCTTATCCTTCCGGAACTACTGCAGCTGCATATTGCTGCTTTGAGTACGATGGCAATCCAGGTTATGCCGGTCACGTTGCAATCAGCATAAGCAAGAACTGTCTGGATACTGTTGGCCACGAAAAATCGCACGAAATTGAAATTGTAAACAGCAATTTCAATGTTGCCGATGTCCGCACCATGACACTGCGAGAAGAAATCGCTGACATTATTGGTGAACTGTATGAGGATGCTCCGGACTGGATAAATAAAACACTTCCATGCAACCGGGAGACAGATCCCGACTCGGTGCGCTACATGTCCGATCCTCTTCAAAAGAACCATCCAGACTCGTACCGATACTTCTTGGCGTGCAACTACTCTGTTACACCTGAGCCCTACTATAATATCGGAGTGTTCGCGAAAGTCGCGGTCCTCCTCGGCATGCCAGTCCCACACCAGACGACCCATTATGGTATAACTGTCAATTCTATTGGTCTCGTGAAAACCCGACAGTTGTTCTGGGAATTCTTGCTGGCGACACCTTCGGATACGGAAGTCACCTACGAGAGCTCTGCAAGCTTAATGCTACAGTTGGCTTCCAGTATCTGGGGGGGCGTAAATTCATTCGAGTATCAGCAGGTCCTGAACGCGATCGACGCTGTCGGAATATGGAGAACTCCAAGCATCGTCAAGTACTTGAGATATGTACCACCACACTACTTTCTCTACTATTCGCTAGCAGGGCAATCACCCGATGCAGTTCTGAGGACAGAATCTGGAGCAACAGTTAGGTATCTGTTCTACAGAGATTACAATTCGAATCCAGCCATGCCAACGCAGATTTGCTATACCTACGGAACGACACAGACATGGCAGAACGAGGTGTGTATTGCAGGTATTACCACTACATTGCCGGTGAGTGCGTCCTATAATGCGACTAATGACCGCATCTACATCTACTACATACCCTCTGGAACCAACTACGGGAAATACATCTATCTCAACCAAGCGCGAACTGTATTTGGCCCAATCGGTACTGGATTTAGCACGAACAATCGCATCAGTTCGGCGCATGTAGTTATTCCATATGTGAACAGTGGAATGCTGCTATTCTACACTGACTTGTTTGGTGCCGCGAAATGGAAGTTCTCTCCCGATGGTTTAGGAGCAATCAAGAATGGTAGTCTTCTAACGGGATCCTCGAACGGAGACCCACCTGCGTGTGTATACGATGAGATTACCTACGTCGTCTGGGCAGTTGCAGGAGACATGGTTGGCGCAAGTTGGCTTTCGAACGCCAATATATCCTGCCTTCTTGACAGCAATAGTGACTGTTGGAGTGACATAGCCAAGGCCCCATCCCCTGAAGAAAACACATCGACCTCCTGCGACATGAACTACCCGCTAAAAGCAAATCCGGGATCTCCGGCTTCTGAGTTCACGTACAGGCCGCAACTACTCTTACCTGAGAAGAGACTGCATATTGGGTATCGTGTCGATAATAGTCCTGGACCGCAGACGTCCTTTGGGATATGGACTGACAGTTGTCTGTACTCAACGTCTGGCGATTGGAGTTGCTCTGATGGTAAAGACCGAATGCTCCCTCTTGGTAATGCGACTGGAGACTGGGAGCTATCTGTTCCTAGGGCGACAGGACCATCCATTGTTGATAATGGAGAATTGTTCGACACAGGTACCGATTTGTTTCTGTACACAACAGCAACGAATGGACAGATTGCGGAGACCAAACAACTTGCGTTCTAAACGACTCGCATGAGGTAATTGACCCTGGTAGTATTTCGCTTATTTATTGCAGGGTGCACCATGCTGGATACCAGCAAACGCAGAATGAACCAAATTGCGGCAAGTCGTCGGTGGCCGTCCTGTAAGGCAGCGTTTTTCCTCTGGGCAACACTAGTTGCATTTCTAAGCCTTAGTTGTGCAGATAACAATGAACAGAATGGTGGCGATGGAGAATCTAATTTCGATGGCGATGAAGAATCCTACAATGAAAATGAGTTGGATGAAGCTGCCATGGATGGCGGTGAGAACGAAGAGGTGGAGTGTGCTCTTGTAGGTTTGCCTGGATGTGAACCCTCGCAGAGAGACTGCTGCGGAGACCAAATCTGTTCAGCGCAAGAACGCTGTTGGGACTGTCCTGGAGATTGCGGGGATTGTTTTCAGATGGCGTGGAGCGTCAAATTCCCAGAACCAGTAGTCGGACCGGCACTATCTGCAGATGGCGGCTTCGTCGTCTCCGGAAGCGATAGGATCTACTGGGTTGACCCGCTTGGTAGAATTGTGCGCGAAAAGCCTCTCGGCGCCTATGGCCCAGGCGGTGTGCCCGTGATGCTTCCGGATGATATAGGGGTCGTCCAAGCTGGGAAAGACGGCTTCATCTACTGGCTGGACAGCGAAGGAACCACAATCCAGAGGAAGAAATATGCGGATGATCCCGGATACCCACTGGACAGTCGGTACATTCTGGCCTCTTCAAGTTTGGGAGTTGTCCTTGCGTATACTGCATATGATCAGCAGCAGCGCATGGTGGGGAGAACCGCATTTTATCATCACAGCCTAGGAACCGATTGGTCTGTGGATTCTCTTGAATGGCATAGACCAACGAGCCATGCTGCTATCGACTCTAGTGGCAACATTGTGGTCACAGTCGAATTACATTCGATGCAAGTTGTGAAGTACGATTCATCAGGGCAAGAACTCTGGTCCAGAGTAATACGGGAAGGTCAGATTCCTACTCCGGATGACTGGGGCCTCAACTCAGCTTCAATTGGCTTCGCTGATAGTATCATCGTAGGCCTTCGAGACGGAAGCCTGCTGTCGTTCTCATCCGAAGGCGACAGGCAGTGGGAGTTGGAGACGGGTCTACCGGTGTTCACCGAAGTCGCAGTGGGCCCGGATGGCACCATCTACTTCGGCACGCTGGAAGGATACCTAGTTGCGGTGAATCGCGATGGGCGCTTGCTATGGATTTCGCCGGTGGGTATCTGCCAAGACACTTGGCCCTTTCCGCTCTCGGTTGCGTCTGCTCCCCTTGTTCTAAAAGATGGTGTCCTTCTGGCGCCAGCGGGAGGGAACTACCTAGACGCTGTTCGTGCGTCTGACGGGGCTAGGCTCTATCGGATCGAAATTCCCGAAGCGTTCGGCTTCCAGTACTCCCCAGTGATGACGAACAGCGGGCTAATGGCGATTGTCGAGTGGGACAGATTGTACGCAGTCCAGACGACCCACTCGGGGCCGGAGTCCGGTTACTGGGTCCGCTGGCTAGGGGATTGCCAGAACCGCAACCATGTTGGCTCAACGAAATCTGCTACAAGCCTGCAAGGAAGCATGGATTAGAAGTCCGAAAAAGGCTGTAAAAACAATACCGATACCGGTATCATTCCATTACTCCTGGCCTCCACGGGCCGTTCCTGAGACTGCCCTCCTTGGACTCTGAAGGCCGCCTCCACAGGCACCCGAACCGGCACCTTTCTGGGCTGGAGGCCGGCCCTCCGGAGGCCTTTCCCGACCCCCGGAGGGCCATTCTGGCCGATTTGTTTGCCCTGGGTGAGGCTTGGTGGGCCGGCTGCAGCTACTTGATCGGGAGGGTCTGGCGGCACTTCGGGTAGGTCGAGCAGCCCCAGAACGGCCCGTTCTTCCCCTCCCGCCGCACCATCTTCGCCCCGCAGCCCGGGCAACTCGGGGACGTGGCCGAGGCGGGCTCCGCGGCCTTGGCCGGGGGCATGGACTTCGGAGTCGCGGCCACTGGAGCCTGCTTCCCCAGGGTGGCCCCGCCCGGCGCGGCCGCGCCGTCAGCAGGCTTCTGGTTCTCTCCCTTGGGGCCAGGTCCGGTCGTCTGGGCCTGCGCTTTGGCCAGGGCGGGCGCGGTCGCAGGCTTCTTGGTCGCCTTCGGCCGGACCGCCTTGCCGGAGCCGTTGCCGCCTGCATCACCCTTGATCGGGCTCGTCTGGCGGCACTTCGGGTAGCCGGAGCAGCCCAAGAACTGCCCGTTCTTGCCCTTCCGCTGCACCATCGTAGCGCCGCAGGCCGGGCAAATCGGGGCATCGGAGGCCGGAGTTGCTCCTCCGGAGGCGGCGGCCTTTTCCCCGCCCCCGGCCCGCCGCATGGCACGGATCTCAGTTTCCAGGATCTTTCCTGCTTCCTCCAGCCGCGGCAGGAAGGCCGTCCACCAGGCCTTCAGGTATTCCTGCCAGGCCCTCTTCCCGTCCGCGATCCCGTCCAGCTCGAGCTCCATCCCGGCCGTGTACTCGTGGCTCGTGAGGTCCGGGAGGCCGTGGAGCATGAGGTCGTCCACCTGGAGTCCGAGCCCGGTCGGGGCGAGGGCCTTTTTCTCCCGCTTCACGTAGCTCCGGCGGTAGAGGGTGTCGATCGTCGCGGCATAGGTGCTCGGCCGCCCGATCCCCAGCTTCTCCATCTCCTTCACGAGCCCCGCCTCCGTGAACCTGGCCTGGGGCTTCGTTTCCCGCTTCTGGCTTCCTGCCTCCTTGACCTCGAGGGGCTGGCCCTCGTGGACCTCCGGGAGCTTCTGCTCCTCGAGATCGTCCTCCGAGGCGTCCTTCTTCCCCTTCCCGCCCTTCCCATGGTCGGCCGGGCTGTCGTCACGGTCGTCCTGGTCCAGGGTCAGCCAGTGGGGCTCCAGGACCTCGGTCCCCCGGGCGGCGAACACCAGGGGCGCGGTGGCCGCGCCGCCGCCCGGGGCGCTGTCCTTGGCCGGGGCCTGGGTCAGCACCAGGGTCCTCGCGAGCTTCGCCGGCTTCATCTGGGAGGCGAGGAACCGGGCCCGGATGAGGTCGAAGAGCTTCTTCTGGTCCTCGGTCAGCCCCTCAGGGTGGGTCAAGGAGGTCGGCCGGATGGCCTCGTGCGCCTCCTGGGCCCCGGCCTTCGACTTGTAGACGGGCGGCGTCGAGGGGAGCGATCCCGGGAGGTGCTTCGTGATCCAGAGCCGGGCGAGGGTCACGGCGTCGGGCGTAAGGGCCACGGAATCCGTCCGGTGGTAGCTGATGTGGCCCCTCTCGAAGAGCTCCTGGGCGACCTTCATCGCCTTCGCCGGAACCATCTCGAGCCGGGCGCTCGCGACCTGCTGGAGAGTGCTCGTGGTGAAGGGCGCGGGCGGCCGCTTCTCGACCTCCTTCCTCTCGAGCTTGGTCACCAGGTGGGGTGACTTCTTCGAAGCCTCGAGGAGGGCGTCGAGCTGGCTCGGGTCCCTCGGCCGCCTGGGCTTCCCGGACTCCTCGGCCAGCTCGGAGACGAGGCCGTTCTCGTAGGTCACCTTCAGGACCCAGAAGGGCTCCGCCTTGAAGGCCAGCCGCTCCTGCTCCCGCTGGCAGACGAGGTGGAGGGTCGCCGTCTGGACCCGGCCCGCGGAGAGGCCCTTCTTGAGCGGCTGGAGGAGCGGAGAGACCTTGTAGCCGACGAGCCTATCGAGGACGCGGCGGGCCTGCTGGGCGTCCACGAGGGCCTGATCGATGGCCCGGGGCCGGGCCACGGCCTTCTCCAGAGCCGCCTTCGTGATCTCGTGGAACTCGATCCGCTTCGGCGCCTCCAGGCCCAGGACCTGGGCCGCGTGCCAGCCGATGGCCTCGCCCTCCCGGTCGGGGTCGGTGGCGATGAGGACGTCCGCGGCCTTGGCGGCCTCCGCCTTCAGCCGCTTCACCACGTCCACCTTCTTCCGGTCGACCTCGTAGGTCGGAAGCATGGTCGCGAGATCGACCGCGAGCTCCCTGGCCGGGAGGTCCCGGAAGTGGCCCACGGTGGCCACGACCCTGAAATCGCTTCCGAGGTACTGACCGATCTTCTTGCACTTGTTCGGGGACTCCACGATGACGAGCTTCATTCGCTCCCTCCAGATCACTCGAAGCCAAGCATCTTCGAGATGGAAATACCGCCGGGGGACCCTCCCTCGGCGGGCTTGGATCTGCCTGCGGGGCTGTCGCGGCCGGTCGGGGCCTCCCGGTCCGGAAGCCCGCCCGCTCGCTCCAGCTCCTCCACGGCGCTCTTCTGGCCCATGACCCGCTTCAAGGCCTCGGGAAGCCGGTCCTTGTCGTCGGTCACCACCAGGGCCGACTCCCGGGCCCGGGAAATCGCCACGTACCAGGCCTCCTGGCCCACCACCGTCCTCTGCCGGCTGTCGAGGTGGATCAGGACCTCGTCGGTGGTCCTCCCCTGGGCGGCGTAGATCGTGGAAGCGTACCCATGGTCCCAGTGACCCCGCTGGGTTAGGTCCAGAACTTGATCCTCTCCTTTCGAGGTTCGGACCCGGGCCTTTCCATGGGCGGAATCAACTCCGACGACCTCCGCGAATTCGCCATTTCTTCTAACCTGATCTGTGTCATTCCTCGTCCAACGGATGAGGTCTCCGGAGCGGAGATCGCGGGCTTCCTTTGCGTAGACCTCGACCTTGATGTGCTTCTCAGGGTCCCAGGCGGTCCTCCTGCCGTCCGGAAGCTCGAGCTGGACCCGGCCCTGTCCAGCGTCCACCTCCCGAACGGTGGCGTACTCGCCCTTCCGGATCCCAAGGCTCTGGTAGTCCCGGCCGAACCGGACCACGTCCCCGACCTGGTAGGTCGTGACCTCGGTCCGCTCGGCCCGGGTCAGGGCCTTCGGGACCAGGACCTCGGCCCGGAACCCCTCGCCCCTCAACTCCCCCCGGTCGACCAGGCCGACCCGGACGAGGTCGTTCAAGGCCCGCCTGTCCGCGTTCGTCCCGGTGATGAGGAGCGGCCGGTCCCCGGGCTCCGCCCGGGACTCCAGGTACCGGTCTGCTAGGAGGGATAGCCACTTCTCCTTCGACTCCTCCTGATGAACCAGTTTCTCGATGGCCCGGAGGGCGTCCCCGGTCCGGCCGTCGATGGTCAGCTCCACCGCGGCCTTCAGGTCCGGGTCCTTCTGCCTCACGATCTCGTCCAGGACCGCACACTTCATCCCCCGGTCCATGAGGAGGGCGAAGGGCTTCCCGGCCTCGATGGACGGGAGTTGGGCCCGGTCGCCCACCAGAACCACCCGGGCGCCCTCCCGCTCGGCCTTCCGGAGGAGGTCCGCGGCCTGCTTCGTCCCCAGCATCGAGGCCTCGTCCACAACCCAGACCTGGGGCTTCCCGGAGGCGTCCTGGGACTTGTCCAGCGCCTTTTCCGGGGCCCCGGGGGCCAGATGCCTGGCCAGGGTCTCGCTCCGGATCCCGGCTTCCGTCTCCAGGAGATTGGTGGCGACCGAGGTGTTCGAGAACCCCCGGACCTCGAACCCCTTGGCCTCGGCCAGCTCCCGGAGGCACCGGAGCATGAAGGTCTTCCCGGTCCCCGCGTACCCCTGGACCCCAACCACCCGATCCCGGGCCCCGAGGACTGCCTCCAGGGCCTCCTTCTGGTCGGCCTTGAGGCTCCGGCCGTCGAGCATCGGGGCCAGGTCCGAGGTCGGAAGGATGGGCGCAACCACGCCCCGGCCACGGGACTCCAGGGTGAGGACCGATTTTTCGAGGATGAGGGCTCGCGCTGTCGTGAACCTCCCCTCGCCCAGAGGCTTCAACTCGCCCTTCTGGACCGCCTGGTCGATGGCCGCCTGGACCTTCACCAGGGTGGTCTTCCCGGTCCCGTGCTCGAGACCGAACCTGACCAGCTCCGGCCGGGTCATGACGCTCGACCGCTCGGAGAAGTGGTCCAGGGCGAGCTTCGTGACCTTCGCCGCGGATTCCGTCTGGAGGGCGCTGTCCCGGATCCTCATGGCTCGAGGTTGGGCGGGAATCCGGAGCTCCAACCCTGCTTCGTTCGCCCGGACCCGCCATTCCTTCCGGACTACTCCCCGGTCCACTTCTTGCTTCGCCTTCCGGGAGTCCAGGGCCGCGGTCTCGGCCGCCTTCGAGGACGAAAAGCCGCGCTCCTCGAGCGCGGCCTCGATCTGCTTCCTACGGGTGGAGAACGCCTCGATCTGCTCCCGAGAGATGCCCCGAAGCTCGAACCGGCCGTCCTGGTGAGTGACGTCGATCCCGTACCCGATCGCCTGGAGCCGCTCCGCAAGCTCGGCCCGGTAGATGGCCCCAGCGGCCATCTTGTTCGTGTAGAGGGCCTCGTTGTCGATGGCTCGGAACTCGCCGTCCTGCCGCCGGGTGACGTTCACCACGACCGCATGGGTGTGGAGCTGGGGGTCCAGCTCCCGGCTCGTGTCGTGGTCGAACCGGGCCACGAGGAGGTTCCCGGTGGCCTCCGTCCGGGTCTGCCGGTCCTCGGTCGATCGGGCCCGGCTCGAGGTCTCCTCCAGCCACCCGAGGGCCGCAGTCACGGCCTCTCGATGGGCCTTCGGGATCCGGTCGTCCTCCCCGACCAGGGCCATGAGGCTCACCGACTTCGGGGCCGAGAAGGTCAGATCAACGCCCGGCCTCCGGGGGGCCCCAGGACAGGTGGGAAGCTCCGTTCCGTCAGGGAGCCTGCCTTCGAGGAGTCCCTGGAAGACCTCCCGATCCACCTTCCCATCGAGGCCCAGAGTTCCAGCCGTCTTCCCCCACCAGGCAGACGGACTCTGGTCCTTGGTGTAGTAGTCGTCCCGTTCGTAGTAGGTCGCCGCCTGCTCGGCGTTCTTGAGGTTACAGATGGACATCATCGGGCTTCACCAGGCCGCTTCCGAGGGAGGTAGATCGGGGCCAGGGTCGGCCGGTCCCGGACCCCGAGCTTCACCCGGAGGATCTCCCGGGAGCCCGACTGCTTCAGGAACCCCTCCAGGCTCGGCAAGGTCATCAGCTCGGTGGCCATGGCCACCGGCTTCCGGCGGAAGTTCTCGGCCAGGGACACTCCGTCCCGGATGCTGTCCGCACCCATGGAGACCGACTCCCGGGTCTCGTCCACCTCGGCCTCTCCGAGAGCCTGCTCGAGCCACTTCGCGGTCCCCGGCTCGACCGTCCTGAGGGTCAACCAGGTCTGGGGCATGGCAGCCAAAGCCTCGGCCCCGTCCCGGCCGTAGGACTCCCGGAGCTGGGCCATGGACTGGAGCCCGAGAACAACCACGCCGCCGTGCTTCCGGCCCTTCGCCATGAGGGGCTCGAGGGCCGGGAGACGCTGCAGGGTTGCGACCTCGTCGAGAACAACCCAGAACCTCCGAGCTCGGTCCGGAGGGAGCGAAAGGATGGCCGTCGAGGCGAGGTCGCACCAGAGGGAGACGAGCGGCTTCAGGGCCGCCTCCTGGTCCTGGCGCATGGCAAGGAACATCCAGGAGTCGTGCCCATCGTCCTCGACAAACCGCCGCATCGAGAACGCGGATGCTCCCGGCCGAGGGTCGGGAAGGAGCCTCCAGGCGCCGACCTTCGCGGTCACGGTGGCGATCAGGTTCGAGGGCATGGCCCCGGCGCTTGGGTCGAGGAACTTGGCTGCGGAAGTCCCGGAGAGGTACTTCCCGAGCTCCTCGATCGAGGCTGCGGTCAGCAGCTCGTGAAGCCGCCTGTTGCTCGCCTCGCCCCCGTCCCCGAGCTTCTCCGTCACCGCTCCGAACAGGGCCGCACCCGCGTCGTTCCAGAACGGATCCCGGCCTCCGGTCGGGAACAGGGACCGGGCTACCATGGTGTAGTCGGTGGACTCCCGAACCTCCGCCCACAAGGACCAGATCGCCCCCCGGGCATCGAGGGGGTTCATGATCACATCCACCCCTTCCCGGTAGTAGGGTTCGATGTACTCCCCGCTCGGATCGAAGACGATGGCCCGCTGGCCGCGGGCCCGGACCTGGTCCAGGACCTCCTTGATCGCGGTGCTCTTCCCGCTCCCGGGAGACCCGGTGAACAGGAAGTGCTCGCACTCTGCCCCCGGCCGGAGTTCGACGCCGGCGACCTCCACTCCGCCAGCCGCTTCTCGGGTCTTTCCGCGCTTCAACCGCCACCAGCTCCAGATCACCAGGAGGCTCCAGGCGAAGGCCGACCAGGCGAGCCACTCGGCCGCCAGGCCGCCCACGGAAGTTCCGCCGAAGACCTCCGCCCTGAGCCACTCGTGGAGCTTCTCGGTGTCCCGGAAGCCAGGCTCAGGGCTTCCGTACCAGGCCATCCTCGCCCTCTCGTCGGGGCTCGCGAGCCGGGCCGCCGGCGGGACCGAGAGATAGACCCCGGACCAGAAGTAGTCCCCGAACGAGGTCTTTCCCCGGGGCTCGAGGAGGAACCCGAAGAACGCTCCTCCCAGGACGAGGGCCAGGCCCATGAGGGCGACCCGACGCCGGACACGAGCGCGCTTCTTCTCCCGGGCGACATCGACGGCAACGGCCCCGCGGCGGAACCAGTCCTTGTTCATTCCCCGTCCGAATCTCGCCACCAGGAGGAAGGACAGGAGGCCGAAGAAGAGCAGGCAGCTCACCACCCGGAAGGCCCACTGCCTGGCCAGAAAGCCGCAGGACCTGCCGCCGAAGACCTGCTCCCGGAGGCGCTGGTAGACGACTCCGGAGGCCAGCTCGATCGGGCCTTCTCCGAGGTCGAACGAAGCCGGTCTCTGGCCGGAAATCCCGGCCAGAATGCCCGCCTTCATGTACTGAAACAGGTTTCCCCGGACGGCCTCTCCCTGGCCCCAGTAGAACCAGCCGGAGCCCGCCAGGAGACCCAGGAACACCGACAGGAAGAAGTGCGTCCGGACCGAAGCTCGGAGCATGGCCAGGTAGTGCCCGACCGTCTCCCAGCCGCGGGTGTACCCGCCTGGCCCGAGCTTCGTCATGACCGCTTCGTCCCCAGCAGCTCCGCGGTCAGATCGATCGCCTTCTGGCCCGCCTGGGGGAGCAACGACCGGTGGGGATCGAGGCTCCTCACCACCATCTGCTCGATCGCGAAAATGGCCACGAACACCCGCTCGAGCTTCTTCAGGTCGGACATGGTGAACGGCTCCCCCGTCCCGTTCTCTTCCCTGTCCAGGCTGGCTTCGAGGAGCTCACGGACCAACTCACCGACGGTCTTGCGGTGCCGCCGGGAGGCTTCTTTGAGCCGGGCGCGGAGCACGAATGGTACCCGAACCACGAGATTCGTCATGCTGTCCTCCAATCCATTGGCGGTTCGCCTAGGCAAGGTTCGTGCCTGCCGATCAGCACGCGAATTTCCCCGAAAAAGGACGCACCGAGGGACTTGGATAGGGCGGCAATGAGCGAGATCTTGCTCACCGTGGTCAAGATCTTGACCAGGCGGAACCCGAATTTTTCCTCCGGCCGCAATGCAAGGTGCATCGCGACCAACCGCCCGGCAACGTGAGGAAAGGAGGGACTCCTGGGGGCCAACGCATTGCATTTCGCAAGGCGCGAAGCACCTCTCATGCAATGCGGGTTTCCGCATTTCCTGCGGGCGGTTGACCAGCAAACAACGGTTGCGTTGGGTGTGGACCGAATTCAGGGGGATGGGGGGACCCCAGGTTGAACGCAACAACCTGGGGGCGCGCGTGCAAGGTCCCGCTTCGCGGGCCACGGCACCTGCACACGCAAACACCATGAGGGGAGCGCGTTCCCGCTTGTTGCAGGAACGCTCACGAACCACAACCAAGAACCAAAGCCTTCACACCCGACAGGGACGATGGGGCACGAGGAGACCTTTGGCGCAAGGATTGCTACGTCTCCCGCCGAAAGGAGATCGACATGAAACGATCCTCAGTCCTTCAACCCGTCAAGGCCGGCTTCAAAAACCTCATGGTCCGCGTCCCCGAAGACCTCTTCCTCCGCATCGGCCTCCTCAAGGACATGGCCAAAGACCGCGGCCTCCGACTCGACATCGAAGACGCCATCCTCCGTACCCTCCGCTCTACCCTCGACCGCGCAGAGACCGAGCTCGGGAAGCTCCCCTCCCCGCACACCACCTCCACACCCAAGACCGACAAGGCCGAGTCCAAGAAGGCCACCACCAGCTCGGGCGCCGCGGCCTGAACCGAACTGACCTCACTTCCTCCTCAGGGGGAGCCCGTGAAAAACTGCCTCCACTTCTGCTTCCTCGAGCGAAGGCCTGGACACAAGAAGGCCAGGACGACTTCTTCCTCTAGGGGAAGGCAGGGCCAGGCAGGAAGGTCCGAAGGTCGGGCTGGAGCCAGCGCCAGGGGACCAAGGGCCAGGACCACTTCCTCCTCGAGGGTGCTGCAGGCCGAGGGCACCAGGTCTGGCGACTCGCGCGGCAACGCGGGCCCGGGACACCCTGAGTTCGGCTGGCCTCGTCACTTGAAGCTGTCTTCGGGGGCTCTCTCATGCGCTTCTGGATCGTGACGCCTCGTGGTCGGTTCGCCCCGCTCATGGGGGAGCTCAGGCCGAGCCGGGAATCCGCAGACAGGCTCCTCGCCCTGGGGCTCACCGACCAACGACGACCCCTCTACGAGGTCCTCGAGGTGGAGCTTCTGCGTGCAGATGCACTCCGAAGCTCGACCCAGAAGAACGAAGAAACCACTGCTCCGGACAAGGAGGACTGGCCCCCTTCGGGGGTGGGGACTGGGAACAGCAGAACCGAAGGATCTTCTCGCCTCGAGGGTGAAGGCCAGGGGCCGGATGGGGTGCTCCGGCCCACGGGACAAGAAGGGGGCCTCCTCGAGGGTGAAGCACATGAAGAGACCAGGGCAGAGCAGAGCGCTTCACCGCAGTCCCTCGGGCCTGGCTCCGCTGCCTTGCGGGATGAGGGCAAGGACAACAACAACCAGACTCAGGAACCAACTCTCCTCAAGGGTGAGCACCAGGAAGGGATCTGCAGGAAGCCGTGCCAGATCGAGGGCCGAAAGGACCTCGACGAGGCTGAGATCCAGGCCCTTCACCGACAGGGCGGGAGCGGCAGCGAAGCGCGACACGACTTCCCGTGGAGCAGCGTAGCAGCACCCGGTCTTCAGGGTGCTACGGAGCGCGACCCTCCTCCCAGGGGAGCAGCGAAGTCGCACCCAGTTCTCCTGGGTGAGGGCCGTGGGCCGGATGGGGTGCTCCGGCCCACGGAAGAACAGGAAGTGGAGCTCTTCGAGGGTAGCGGCCAGAACGCCTCCACCAACAAGGGTAAAGACCGGCCACCTGAGTTGCCTCCAGGAGGGGATCTCCTCAAGGAAGAAGGCATGGAAGGGGCTGAAGCAGACCAAGGCGAAAACTCGCAGAGAGCAGCCCAGAAGGCAGATGCAGTTGACCTCTCCTAGCCCATGGGGCAAGCTCCGGGCTGCAAACGGACGAACAACGAGAACGGGTGCGGCGGCGGGACCTGCCCCACCCCTTCAGGTGGTCAGAGGGAGGTTCGGAAATGAGTCCTTCTCGAATTCTAGCTGCTGGTGCGTTGGTCCTCGCGGCTTTCGGGTCCTTTCTCCCAGGCTGTGGCGGGGACAAGGACGAGCCTGAGGCCAACTGCGCCGACTCGATGAAGCACTTCCTCTTCGAGGGGTGCTCCCTCGTCTCGGACTACGGGATCGAAGAAGGCCTCACCGCAGCTACCGCCTGGTGCATGGCCGAAGAAGCCCTCTCCGGCGAGTGCGGCTGCTCCATGTACTTCCCCGTGGTCCTCGAGTGCTTCCTGGCCGCTAGCGTCTCCAACTGCGACGCCTGCGATAGCGTCATGGTCGACCTGCAGAACTGCGAACTCCAGTCCACCTGCCCAGAAGTCCACGATTGCGAAACCGTCATGAACCACGTCTACACCCAAGGATGCGTCTGGACTAATAACGGCTCTAACCTGTCCGAAGCAGATGCCGTGACCAATTGTGAGGCGATGAAGCAGAGTGCCGAGCCATGCTACTGCGCTGACGAAGTGGAAATCCTCCTTTTCTGCGTCGGTCGCCTCGCAACAGGACAGTGCGACCACTGCGAGAGGGAGTTCATGGCGTTCGACACCTGCATGGCTGGGTGTCCGTAACGGCCAGCCAGGGCCTGAAGCCCCACAAGTACGCCAGCGCCGTCGATGCCCGAAATTCTGAAGGGCTGTGGATAGTGCCGCTCTTGACGGCGGATATGGACGGACGGCGCTCCGAAGGACGTCGCAGCCCACATCCGCCTCGGACTGCGACCGCTCGGCCGGCAAGGCGGCCGGACGGTCGGCTGCCCACACTCTCCACAGCCCCGACGACGATCCTTCTCTTCCTATTTCTGGGATGGGGCAAGGGCGAAGCCAGGAATCAAGGAGCCTGAGGCCGAGATGCTCCTCTGGTGCCGATCGGGCCTTTCAGGGCTTCATTGGCCGCGCGCATCGGAAGCCGAAGTAGGCGAACCTGCTCGCCGGGTCATTCCAGCCCCGGTCCGACGCTCGCAAGTAGTCTGGGTTGACGAAGTTCCACGAGCCGCCGCGCACAACACGGGCGGCTCCTTCCACCGACGAGGTCCACTCCCACACGTTCCCGCTCATGTCACAGAGCCCGTTCACGCTGTTCCCCGCGGGCTTCGAGCACACCGGCCAGGTCGAGCCCTTCCCGCAGCCATATCCGCCCTGGCTCCAGATCGCCCGCTCGCAGCTTACCTCCTGATCGCCCCAGGGGAACTGCCGCTTGCCGCCATCCGACGCTTCGGCATACCACTCCTGCTCGGTCGGCAACCGCCCGCTGGCCCAGGCGCAGAAGGCCGTGGCCTGGTTCCAGTCCACGCAGTTGACCGGATGGTGGTCTCTACCAGCCACACTCCAGTTGCAGTCCCCGCCCGTGTTCGGCGCGCTACACCTGCCCGCCTCCAGGCAGGCCCGGTACTGCGCCACCGTCACCTCGGTCTTGGTGAACTCGATGCCCGCCGGGCGGCTGAACAGCCACTCGAGGGCGCCGGCGGGCGACTTCCCTCCCCCTTCCGGCTTCTTCCCGGCGTCGGCCTGGACTGCCCCGGGGGCCGTGGAAGCAGCGCAGCGGAAGCCGTTGCTGCTTTCCTTGTCGCCATGGCCGT
>Ga0209507_1000318_pt1 | contig 57994 bp, 54 predicted proteins | sample AD_UKC028_MetaG_FD_184414 | JGI IMG/M metagenome (GOLD analysis project Ga0209507, IMG submission 184414) | Active sludge microbial communities of municipal wastewater-treating anaerobic digesters from USA - AD_UKC028_MetaG (SPAdes) (version 2) | ecosystem: Engineered > Bioreactor > Anaerobic >...
TCGTCCTCGGCGCCGGCGGCTTCACGCTGTCGCACCGCGAGCCGAGCAACCGCTATACCTACGTCGACATCGACCCGGCGATCAAGGCCATCGCCGAAAAGCACTTCCTGCGCGAAGCGGCGCGCGGTGAATTCATCGCCGACGACGCCCGCCGCTTCGTCGCCACCACCGAGCGCCGCTTCGACGCCGTCGTCGTCGACGTCTACAGCTCGCACACCTCGATTCCCAGCCACCTGGTCACCCGCGAATTCTGGGAAGGCGCCCGCCGCGTGCTCAAGCCCGACGGCGTCCTGCTCGCCAACCTGATCCTCGACGGCAAGCTGGAAACCCCCTACGCGCGCAACCTGCTGGCCACCATCGACAGCGTTTTCGGCCGTTGTGCGGTCGACGTGCTGCACAAGGCGGAAACGCTGTCCAATGTCGAAGTCACCTGCTTCGCCAGCAGCCGGCCGGCGGCGACCGGGATTTACGTCGACGAAAAAAACCGCGCCGATCTCGACATGGCGCGGTCGCGGTAAGCATCGCTCATTCAAACGAGATCTCGCGCGGTCTCACCTAAACAACTACGCACTCGCCGCCAGCACCGTAGCACCTGCTCTGAGCAGCGCCCACAAGATTCGCCGCTTTGGCCAGCATGCGGGTGGCCGCACTTTCATCGGCCTTGGTATTTTCGCCGTATTGACCGGAACTCGCGATACGAAGTGAGGCCGAACTTCGGCAAAATGGCGTTTCGCATTAACCTCGGGAGCATTGCATGTATGAGTCGAAATACCAGCAGCCGCTGGCCAGTGCCGGATTCGCCCGACGCCTACTGGGCCACCTGCTGGTCGCTGTCGGTTTGCTCGGCGTATCGCTGGCCTTGGGGATGATTGGCTATGTACTGTTCGAGAATCTCTCGTGGCTCGACGCCTTCCTCAACGCGGCCATGCTGCTCGGCGGGATGGGGCCGGTCAATCCGCCGCAGACCGGCGCCGGCAAGCTGTTCGCCGGATTCTATGCGCTCTACGCGGGGCTGGTGTTCATCGTCACCGCCGCACTGCTATTCACACCGATCCTGCACCGCCTGATCCACCGCTTTCACTGGGATGAGAAAATCTGAGGAGACCCCACATGTACTCGAAAACGCTGTTCGCCGGCTGGGGCGACATGGATTTCAACAGCCACATGAAAAACACCGCCTTCCTCGACAAGGCAGCCGATGTCCGGATGCTGTTTTTCGCCGAGAACGGCTTCCCGATGGCCGAATTCTCACGACTCAGGATCGGCCCGGTGATCATGAAGGATGAAATCGAATACCGGAAAGAGGTCGGGCTGCTGCAGGAAATCGTCGTTGCGCTGGCCATCGCCGGGATGTCGCCCGACGGCAGCCGCTTTCTGATGCGCAACGAAATCCGCCGGCCGGATGGATCGCTTTGCGCGCAAGTCACCAGCGCCGGTGGCTGGCTCGACCTCGCGGCCCGGAAACTGGTGGCACCGCCAGAAGCATTGCTTGCCGCCATCGAATCTCTCCCGAGAACCGGCGATTTCGTGGCACTTCCCTCAAGCGTGAATAAAGGCCCGTGACAATCGGCAAGCCGGTGTGAGCGTCAATCGCCCACCACGTCGACGCCCGGCGGCGGCGTAAACTTGAAGGCCGTCGCGGGCAGCACGGCGTTGCGCTCCAGCCCGGAAAAGCGGATCAGCGTTCGCTGGCCGAAGCTGTCGTGCAACTCCATGGCCTTCAGGTCGCTGCCGACGAGGCCGAGGCGCACTTTCTCGAAACCGCTTTCGTTCACCTTGGGCGTCGCCTCGACCCAGTTCATGCCGTCCGCCTCACCGGCTTCGCTCAGCGTGAAGTTCTTTTCGAGTTCGTTGCTACCGGCGAGCAGCGCGGCCGGTGAGCCACTGATCGCCTGCCCCGCCTTGCGCACCGTGACCTGCTTGAGTTCCTGGTCGTAGATCCAGATTTTCTCGCCATCGCCGACCACCAGTTGCGGGTAGGGTTTCTGGATGTCCCAGCGCAGCTTGCCGGGGCGCGAGATGGCGACCGTGCCCGACGATTGCTGGGGTTTGCGGCCACCCTTGCCGACCACTATCTGCGAGAAATCCGCCTTCAGCGTGCGTGTGTTGTTCAGGAACAGATGCAGTTGGTCGATCGCGCCAGCATCCGCCAACAGGGGGAAAAAGACGATTGCTGCGGTCGACAGCATTTTCAGGCCAAATTTCATTCGGCTTCCCGACGCGCCAGCACTTCGCGACCGCCGCGTCCGTCCATCGACGACACCAGCCCGGCCTTTTCCATGGCTTCGATGAGGCGTGCCGAGCGGTTGTAGCCGATGCGCAGATGGCGCTGGACCAATGAAATCGAGGCGCGCTTGTTCTTCAGCACGATGTCGACCGCCTGGTCGTAGAGCGGGTCACTCTCGGCGTCACCGCCGTCGCTGCCGCCCTCGCCGCCTTCCTCGTCGTCGCCACCGGCGCCATTGAGAATGTCCTCGACGTACTCCGGCGAACCGGTCGTCTTCAAGTGTTCGACGACACGGTGAACTTCATCGTCGGAGACGAAGGCGCCATGGACCCGGGTCGGGTAACCGGTACCCGGCGCCAGGTAGAGCATGTCGCCCTGGCCGAGCAAGGCTTCGGCACCCATCTGGTCGAGGATGGTGCGCGAATCGATCTTGCTCGACACCTGGAAGGAGAGGCGGGTCGGGATGTTGGCCTTGATCAGGCCGGTAATCACGTCCACGCTCGGGCGCTGCGTGGCCAGCACGAGGTGGATGCCGGAGGCACGTGCCTTCTGGGCCAAACGGGCAATCTGCTCCTCGACCTTCTTGCCGACGACCATCATGAGGTCGGCCAACTCGTCGATGATGACGACGATGAACGGCATGGTCTTCAGCGGCTCCGGCGTTTCCGGCGTCAGGGTCAACGGGTTGGGAATGTGCTCGCCGCGCTTTTCGGCATCGCGGATCTTGGTATTAAGGCCGGCGATGTTGCGCACGCCCATCGCCGACATCAGCTTGTAGCGCTTCTCCATTTCGGTCACACACCAGTGCAACGCGTTGGCCGCCTGCTTCATGTCGGTAACAACCGGCGCCAGCAGGTGCGGAATGCCTTCGTAGATGGAGAGTTCCAGCATCTTCGGGTCGACCATGATCAGGCGTACGTGATCCGGCTCCGACTTGTAGAGCATCGACAGGATCATCGCGTTGACGCCGACCGACTTGCCGGAACCGGTGGTGCCAGCGACCAGCAGGTGTGGCGTCTTGGCCAGGTCGGCAACCACCGGCTGGCCGCCGATGTCCTTGCCGAGGCAGACGGTCAGCGGGCTGGTCATGTCGTTGTACGGCTTGCTGGAAATGATCTCGGAGAGCTTGACCGTCTGCCGCTTGGGATTGGGCAGTTCGAGCGCCATGCACGACTTGCCGGGCACCGTCTCGACGACACGGATCGACACCATGGCCAGCGCCCGCGCCAGGTCACGCGCCAGATTGACGATCTGGGCGCCCTTGACGCCTACCGCCGGCTCGATTTCGTAGCGGGTGATGACCGGCCCTGGCATCGCCGCCAGCACCTTGACCTGAACGCCGAAGTCGGCGAGCTTGCGCTCGATCAGGCGTGAGGTGTATTCCAGCGTCTCGGCGCTGACCGTCTCGGTGACCGGCGGCGCCGGGTCGAGCAGGTGCAGCGGTGGCAACTGCCCACCGATGATGGCTTCGGGGAAGAGTGCCACCTGCTTCTCGCGCTCGATGCGCTTCTCGGCCTTTTTGGAAACCGGCACTTCGGGCGGCGGCGTTTCGATGATGATCGGATCGTGCAGCTCGACGCGACGCTTTTCCACTTCCACTTCTTCCTCGCGCTGCTGCGCGACTTCGCGCCCGATGCGCCGGTCGCGCCACGTATCCACCAGGCCAAAGAAGAAACCGCCGACGGCTTCGAGAAACTCACCGAGCTGCTCGAACGCCCAGAGCCAGGACATCCCGGAAAAAATGCTCCAGCCTGCAGCCATCGCCGCCAATAACACCAGAGTCGATCCGGTGTAACCGAGCAGATGTTCCAGCAGACGACCGGCTTCGATACCGAGCAAGCCGCCCGGCGCGAGCGGCAACTCGACCTTGAGCGAATAGAAACGCAGCGCTTCGAGCGCCGAACTGGCAACCAGCAACACGGCAAAACCGGTCAACGCGAGGTACAGCGGCCGGCGATCGGCATGTCCGAGCGGTGAATTGAGCCGCCGGAATCCCCACCACATGAACATCACCAGCAGGACGATCCACCACCAGGCAGAAAACCCGAACAGGTAGAGCATCAAGTCGGCGATCCAGGCGCCGGCATGACCGGTCGGGTTGTGCAGATTTCCGGAAACGACCGCGTGCGACCAGCCCGGATCGTCCTTGCTGAAACCCCAGAATGCCATAGCCAGAAACAGGGCTACCGCCCCCAGCGCCAGCCAGCGCGACTCGTCCAGCAGATTGCCGATCTTCTCCGGCAACTGGCTGGCAGTTGCACGGTCAGCCGTTCGAACTCCCATGCTCAAGCTCCAGTGATCGTGATCTGATCGCCTTCGCTGATGATGTAGCCGCCAACCTCGAGGTCACGCATCACCTTGCTGACCATTTCGCGCGAGGCGCCGATCATGCGCGCCATGTCCTGCTTGGAGATCTTCTGCTTGACCATACGCTTGCCGCCCTCTTCCTCCGACATATCGAGCAGCAGCCGCGCAACACGGCCATAGACGTCGAGCAGGGCAAGGCTTTCGATATTCCGGTCGGCGTCGCGCAAACGGCGCACCAGAATCTGCATCAGCTTTAGCACCACCTGGAAATTGTCCTGCATGCAGCGCTGGAATTCGTTCTTGCCAATGCTCAACAATTCGCAGTTTTCGACCGCGACAACACTGGCTGAACGCGGGCTACCGTCGATCAGGCCCATTTCGCCGAAAAACTCGCCCGGCCCGAGCCAGGCGAGAATGATCTCGCGGCCTTCCTCGTCAAAATTGGTTACCTTGGCACGGCCGGTTAGCAGGATAAGCAGCGCATCGGCGCTCTCACCGGCGCGGACGACCTGTTCGCCGCGCCCGGCGCGCCGGCGCGTGGCGACGCGCGACAAGCGTTCGAGCTCGGTCTCATCCAGGCCCGAAAACAGCGGCACATTGCGCAGGACAACCAGACTCAGGCCGACATTTGAGGAGGACATAAAGCATTTCCCTTCATGGAGTTGCGCGAAGATTATAAACTCAATTCGCAATTTTCAAGGGAACCGGGGAAAAATCAGCCGGTCGATGGAGGCTATAATTTGCCGATCAACCATCATCGAGGATCACCATGTCCCAAGCCGTTCGTCACAGTCGCCTGATCATTCTGGGCTCCGGCCCCGCCGGTTACACCGCTGCCGTCTATGCTGCCCGCGCCAACCTGAAACCGCTGCTGATCACCGGACTCGCCCAGGGCGGCCAACTGATGACGACGACCGATGTCGACAACTGGCCGGCCGATGCTGACGGCGTGCAAGGCCCGGACCTGATGGCCCGTTTCGAGGCGCATGCTCGCCGTTTCGATACCGAAATCGTTTTCGATCATATTCACACAACGCAGCTGACGCAGAAGCCGTTTACGCTGACCGGCGATGCCGGCACGTATACCTGCGACGCGCTGATCATCGCCACCGGTGCCTCGGCACAATATCTCGGCCTGCCCTCTGAAGAGAAATTTTCCGGCAAGGGGGTTTCGGCCTGCGCCACCTGCGATGGGTTTTTCTATCGCAACAAGGCAGTCGCCGTCGTCGGGGGCGGCAACACCGCCGTCGAGGAAGCACTCTACCTGGCCAACATCGCCAGTCACGTCACGCTAATCCATCGCCGCGACAGCTTCAAGTCGGAAAAAATCCTGCAGGACAAGCTGTTCGAGAAGGAGAAGGCCGGCAAGATCACCATCCTGCGCAATTTCACGCTGGACGAAGTCCTTGGCGACGACTCTGGCGTTACCGGCCTGCGCGTCAAGAGCACGCAAACCGGCGCCACGCAGAACGTCGATGTCTTCGGGGTCTTCATCGCCATTGGCCACAAGCCGAACACCGATATCTTCACCGGCCAGCTCGAGATGGAAGGCGGTTATATCGTGACCCAGTCCGGGCGCTCGGGCAACGCGACGCAGACCAGCATTCCTGGCGTCTTCGCCGCCGGCGACGTTCAGGATCACATCTATCGCCAGGCCTGCACCTCGGCAGGAACCGGCTGCATGGCGGCGCTGGATGCCGAACGCTACCTCGACCAGCTCGGCTAGGGACCCGTCAAACTTGATCGACCCCGACGATCTCGCGGCATTTCGGGCAGCGGTGGCGGATACCCGGCCACTGCCGGAATCGGGGCGCGTACATCTCGGCGGTCCGCTACCGCCACCACGTCCGCTGCAGCATCTGGCCGACGAGCGCGCGGCTCTGCATGAAAGCCTGCATGGGCCAATCGCCCTGCAGGACCGCCTGGAAGGTGGTGACGAGCCCAGCTACCTGCGGCCAAGCCTGGCCGCCAGCGTTCTCCGCGACTTGCGACGCGGGCGCTGGATTATCCAGGACGAAACCGACCTGCACGGACTGAATCGCGAGGAAGCACGCGCGCTTCTGGCCAGCTTCCTTGCCCAGTCATTGAAGCGCGGCGTACGTTGCGTGCGCATCATTCACGGCAAAGGGTTGGGATCACCCGGCAAGCAGGCGGTGCTGCGCCGCCTGGTACGCGGCTGGCTGATGCAAAGGAATGAAATACTCGCCTACTGCCAGGCAAAACCGCAGGACGGCGGCGAAGGTGCCGTCATCGTACTGCTGAGCACGCAACGAAAGGCCGCCCCGCCGCCCTGAACGACGGCAGTCCGGCCAATTATTATTTCTGGTTCTTTGCGAATTCGCGCTTGAATAGTTCAGTATCCTCGACCCAGTCCCATGCCGTACCCAGCGAGGTGTTCGGTGTCAGACCCAAGGCACCGTGCAACGTGGCCAAGCGGAATATTTCAAGCGCCACATCATGTGGAAAACCCTTGCGTCCGGGACGCTTGGTAACCATGAGTTCCTCAAGAAAAGTATCGAGCCCCGATTTTCCCCAAAGCGCAACTATTCTTTCAAGGATCCGGGGAAATTGCTGCTCCACAAGCACCGGGTATTTCGCGGCATCTGGCCCTAGGTAGCCCAGCAGCTTTGCCTTGAGGGCCGGAATATCAAAATCCTGCTGCTCGTCCATATCTTCCCCTCCTGGTCAGACTGCCGCTTCGTCGGTTTCGCCAGTCCGGATACGCACAACCTGCTCGATCGGCATCACGAAAATCTTGCCGTCACCGATCTTGCCCGTACGCGCCGCCTTGATGATGGCTTCGATGGCAGCATCGGCATTGTCGGAATTGACGACGATCTCGATCTTGATCTTGGGCAGGAAATCGACCACGTATTCGGCGCCGCGGTACAACTCGGTGTGGCCTTTCTGGCGGCCGAAACCCTTGACCTCGGTTACCGTCAGGCCGGTGATGCCGACTTCCGACAACGCTTCGCGTACTTCGTCGAGTTTGAAGGGTTTGATGATGGCTTCGATTTTTTTCATGTCTCTTTCCTCTTGCTTCGGTTTCTCAGAATTCGTCTTGATAACGGTTGGTAATAGGATACCGCCAATCCTTGCCAAAGCCACGCGGTGTGATGCGAATGCCGACCGGTGCCTGACGGCGCTTGTATTCGGCGATGCGCAACAGGCGCACGACACGGCGCACCGCTTCTTCCGGCAGTCCGGCAGCGATGATCTCGCGCGGGCTACGATCCTCTTCCATGTAACCACGGACGATGGCGTCGAGGATTTCGTAGGGCGGCAGCGAATCCTGGTCGGTCTGGTCCGGCTTCAGTTCGGCCGAAGGCGGACGGACAATGATGTTTTCCGGGATCACCGGCGAAAGCGTGTTGCGGTAGCGCGACAGGCGATAGACCAGGGTCTTGTAAACATCCTTGATGACGGCGAAGCCGCCTGCCATGTCCCCGTAAAGCGTGCAGTAGCCAACGGCCATTTCCGACTTGTTGCCGGTGGTCAGCACGAGCGCGCCGGTCTTGTTGGACAGGGCCATCAGGATGTTGCCACGGATGCGCGCCTGGATGTTCTCCTCGGTCGTATCGGCCGGCAGGCCGGCAAACAGCGGGTCGAGAATCGCCGTATAGGTCGTCATCGCCGGCGCGATGGCAATCTCGTCATAGCGTACGCCAAGTGTGCGGATCATCTCGCGTGAATCGTCGAGACTCATCTGCGCCGTGTAAGGCGACGGCATCATCACCGCCCGCACTTTTTCCGCCCCCAGCGCGTCGACCGCAACAGCCAGGGTCAGCGCCGAATCGATGCCGCCCGAGAGGCCGATGATCACACCCTTGAAACCACTCTTGCCAATGTAGTCGCGCACACCGAGAACCAGCGCCTGATAGGCTTCGGCCTCGACCGGCAATTCGCCGGCAAGGTCGTCAGAGCGCAGTCGGCCGGCAGCGTAATCGACAATGCCAAGCGCTTCCGCGAACTGCGGCAGGCGCATGCGGCAGTTGCCTTGGGCATCGAGGGCGAAGGAGGCGCCGTCGAAAACCAGCTCATCCTGACCGCCAACCAGGTTGGCGTAGATGGCGGGAATGCCGGTCGCCGCAATCCGTTCGCCCAGAACCTGCGCCCGCTGCTGGTGCTTTTCGAGATGGCAGGGCGAGGCGTTGAGGACAAGCAGCAGTTCGGCACCGGCACCATGCGCCAGTTCGGCCGCCCCGGCTTCCCAGATATCGGCGCAGATGTTGATGCCGCAGCGCACACCGCCGAGCGTGACGATGCAGGCTTCACTGCCGGCGTCGAAATAGCGCTTTTCATCGAAAACTTCGTAATTAGGCAGGCGAATCTTGCGGTAAACCGCTTTTTTATGGCCATTTTCAATGACAGTGGCCGCGTTGTAGCGGCGGCCTGCATGTTCTTCCGGATGGCCGACGACGATTGCCAACCCTGGGGCAATGCCCTTGACCCGGCCTGCCAGATCGTCCAGTGCCCGACTGCAGGCCCGGTAGAAATCCGGGCGCAGCAGCAGGTCTTCCGGCGGGTAGCCACATAACGCCAGTTCCGGCGTCAGCAGCACCTGCGCGCCGCGGGCTTTGGCCTCGGCAGCACAGGCGATGATGCGTTCGACGTTGCCCGTCAGGTCGCCGACGGTGGCGTTGAACTGGGCAACGGCGATCCGCAACATGACAGCTTAGTAGTTCGGCTTGTCTTTCGCGTCGTTGAAACGCTGGATACCATCGGTGATTTCTTTTCTGGCGGCATCGATGCCTTCCCAGCCGTTGACCTTGACCCACTTGCCTTTTTCAAGATCCTTGTAGTGCGCGAAGAAGTGGGCAATCTGGTCACGCAGCAGTTGCGGCATATCTTCGAAGGACTTGACGTCCTTGTAGAGCGGGGTCAGCTTGTCGACCGGCACGGCCAGCAGCTTGGCATCGTCGCCAGCTTCGTCGGTCATCGACAGCTGGCCGAGCGGGCGGCAGCGGACAACAACGCCCGGCGGCAGGGAGAACGGCGCAACGACCAGCACGTCGACCGGATCTCCATCACCGGCGATGGTGTGCGGGATGTAGCCGTAGTTGCACGGGTAGTGCATCGAAGTGGACATGAAGCGATCGACGAAGATCGCGCCGCTTTCCTTGTCGACCTCATACTTGACCGGCTCGGAATGCGCGGAAATTTCGATGATGACGTTGAAATCGTCGGGAAGGGACTTGCCGGAAGGAACGTTGTTAAGGGCCATCGTTGTCTCTCTGCAGTTTGTGGTTTGAGAACTGGTGATTATAACGCTGTGCTACCGGGAGTCAGCCCCAGGCAGCGATAAACTCTTGCCAGTGTGGAGCACCGATTTTGGCGAGCTGCGCCTTGACGAACCCGGCTTCGGCCGCCTCTTCTTGCGCCGTCAGTTCACCGCGCAGGCGACGGAAACGGTTATAGACCAGGTAAGTATTGATGACGTCGGTTTCGCAGTAATCACGGATTTCGGCGCTTTTGCCTGCTTGCCAGGCGTCCCAGACCTTGCTGCCGTCCATGCCGAGCTTGCCGGGGAAGCCGAACAGCTTCGCCAGGTCGTCGAGCGGCGCGTTGGCGCGAGGGTTATAGAGTGCCAGCAGGTCCATCAGGTCGAGATGGCGCGTGTGGTAGCGGCTAATGTAGTTGTTCCACTTGAAATCGCGGCTGTCAGCATAGTCGCCGTCACCAAGATCCCAATAACGCGGCGCGCTGACGCCATGCAGCATGCCGCGATAGTGCAGCACCGGCAGGTCGAAGCCGCTGCCGTTCCAGGAAACAATTTGCGGCGTGAATTTCTCTATGCCGTCAAAGAAGCGCTGGATGATCGCGCCTTCGTTCAGGTCCGGCTCGGACAGCGACCAGACCTTCAGGCCTTCGCTGGTACGCAGCACGCAGGAAATGGTGACGACCCGTTGCAGGTGCAGTTGCAGGAAATCGTTGCCAGTCTTGGCCCGGCGCTGCTGGAAAGCGAGTTCAGCGACCTCGTGGTCGGAAAGCTCGCCCGGCAGGTCGTTCAGCCGACGCAGGCCAGCCACATCGGGAATGGTCTCGATATCGAAGACCAGGACCGGTTTCATGCGGGAAAGACACCCGTTGACAGGTAGCGGTCGCCGCGGTCGCAGACGATGGTGACGATGACTGCGTTTTCCAGCTCCTGCGACAGGCGCAGGGCCACGGCCAGTGCGCCACCGGAGGAAATGCCGGCAAAGATGCCCTCTTCCATGGCGAGGCGCCGTGTCATCGCCTCGGCATCGGCCTGACTGACGTTCTCAACGCGGTCGACCCGGCTTCTATCGAAAATCTTTGGCAGGTAGGCTTCCGGCCACTTGCGGATGCCGGGAATCTGGCTACCCTCTTCCGGCTGGCAACCGACGATCTGGATCGATTGATTCTGCTTCTTGAGAAAGGCCGAGGTGCCCATGATGGTACCGGTCGTTCCCATACTGGAGACGAAATGGGTGATCTTGCCTTCGGTATCGCGCCAGATTTCCGGGCCGGTACCTTCGAAGTGGGCAAGCGGGTTGTCCGGGTTGGCGAACTGGTCGAGGATAATGCCCTTGCCTTCGTCGCGCATCCGTTCGGCAACGTCGCGACACAGTTCCATACCGCCGTCCTTGGGCGTCAGCACCAGTTCGGCGCCGAAGGCGCGCATGGTCTGGCGGCGCTCGATGCTCTGGTTTTCCGGCATGACCAGGATCATCTTGTAACCCTTCATCGCCGCCGCCATCGCCAGCGCGATGCCGGTGTTGCCGGAGGTCGCCTCGATCAGCGTGTCGCCCGGCTTGATGTCGCCACGCGCCTCGGCATGGACGATCATCGACAGCGCCGGGCGATCCTTCACCGAACCGGCCGGGTTGTTGCCTTCCAACTTGGCGAGAATCACGTTGCCGCGCTGGTCGTTGTCGGCACCGGGAATGCGCACCAGACGAACCAGCGGCGTGTTTCCGACAAAATCCTGCAGGGTTTTATACATTGCGCTGTAGCCACTCGATATATTGGGAGACGCCCTCCTCGACCGTGGCCATCGGCGCATCGTAGCCGGCCGCACGCAGTTTGGTCAGATCGCCCTGCGTGAATGCCTGATACTTGCCCTTCAGCACCTCGGGGAAGGTGACGTACTCCAGCAAACCCCGTGCCCGCAGTTCTTCCAGTGTCAGCGGTGCTTCGTTTTTGGCCTTCCGGCAGCCGTTGACCGCAGCAACCGCAACATCGTTGAAGCTTTGCGCCCGACCGGAGCCGAGATTGAAGATGCCGGATTTCTCGGGATGGTCGAGAAAGAAGAGATTGACCTTGGCAACATCGCCGACGAAAACGAAATCCCGCTGCTGGCCGCCGTCCGGGTAGCCATGCGAACCTTCAAACAGCTTGACCTTGCCGTCAGCGCGGAACTGGTTGAAGTTGTGAAAGGCGACCGAAGCCATACGCCCCTTGTGCGTCTCGCGCGGACCATAGACGTTGAAATAGCGGAAGCCGACGATTTGCGATGACGGATTCTGCGCCAGACGCTGGCGGACGATCTGGTCGAACAGGAACTTGGAGTAACCGTAGACGTTGAGCGGGCCTTCGTACTGGCGCTCTTCCTTGAACACACTGCTGCCACCATAGGTCGCCGCGCTCGAGGCGTAGAGGAACTGCACGTCCTGATCGAGACACCAGTCGAGCAGGATCATCGAGTAGCGATAGTTGTTCTCCATCATGTAATGGCCATCGCTTTCCATGGTGTCGGAGCAGGCTCCCTCATGGAAAATGGCGTCAATCTCGCCGTCGAAATGGCCGGCCTGGATGCGCGCGATGAAGTCGTGCTTGTCGAGGTAATCGACGATGTCGCAATCGACCAGGTTTCTGAACTTGTCGGCCTTGGTCAGGTTGTCGACGGCAATGATGTTCCTGACGCCACGCTCGTTGAGCGCCTTGACGATGTTGGAACCGATGAAGCCGGCGGCGCCGGTGACGACGATGTACATGGTTTTTCCTTACAGTGCTGCGGCGAGTTCTTCGCGGGTGACGACGGCAGTACCCAACTTGCCGACGACGATGCCGGCAGCAACGTTGGCGATCCGGATGGCTTCGGCCCAGCTGGCGCCGGCGGCGAGCATTACGGCGAGCGTGGCGATCACGGTATCGCCGGCACCGGAGACATCGAAGACTTCACGGGCCTGGGCCGGCTGGTGATGAATGCCGTCGTCGGCGAACAGGGTCATGCCTTCCTCGCTGCGAGTCACGAGCAGGGCTTCGAGTCCAAGTTCGTTGCGCAATTTCTGCGCCTTGGCGAGCAGTTCGTACTCCGATGACCAGCGGCCGACCACTTCCCGCAGTTCGGAGCGATTCGGCGTGATGACCGTCGCCCCGGCATATTTGCCCCATTCGTCGCCCTTGGGGTCGACCAGAACCAGCTTGTCGTGGGCGCGGGCAATGCGGATCATTTCAGAAATATGCGTCAACCCGCCCTTGCCATAGTCGGAGAGGATCACAACATCAGCCTGGGCGACGCGGCTCTCGAAATCGGCGAGCTTGGCCTGCAGTATTTCGTGCGACGGTGGTGTTTCGAAATCGATTCGCAACAGTTGCTGCTGCCGCCCGATGACGCGCAGCTTGACGATGGTATCGATGTCGCGGTCGACATGCAGGCTGGCATCGATTTGGCCCTCTTCGAGCAAGCGACCGAGCATCCGCCCCGCCTCGTCGTCGCCGACGACCGAGAGCAAGGCCGATACGGCACCCAGCGAGGCGGCATTGCGCGCCACGTTGGCGGCACCGCCCAGGCGCTCTTCCTGGCGCTCGACCTTGACTACCGGCACCGGCGCTTCCGGCGAAATCCGGTTCACTTCGCCAAACCAGTAACGATCGAGCATGACGTCGCCGACCACAAGCAGGCGCACATTCCTGACCCTCTCCAGCATGCGTCTCAGCGTCCGATGGCGAAGTATTCGATACCGAGGCTACGCACCAGTTTCGGATCGTAGAGGTTGCGCCCGTCGAAGATCACTGGATTCTTCAAGGTCTGCTTGATCGCTTCGAAGTCAGGGCTGCGGAACTCCTTCCACTCGGTGGCGATCACCAGGGCGTCGGCCTTGTCGAGCGCACCCATCGGATTCTCGGCGTACTTGAGACGCGGCTCGTCGCCGAAGATGCGCTGCGTCTCGTGCATGGCGACCGGGTCGTAGGCGGTCACCGTGGCACCGGCAGCGAAGAGGTCGGCGATCAGTTCGCGGCTGGGAGCGTCGCGCATGTCGTCGGTATTGGGCTTGAAAGCCAAACCCCAGAGGGCGAAGTGCTTGCCCTTGAGGTCACCGAAGCGGGCTTTGAGCTTGGTGCTCAGGATGTGCTTCTGCCGGTCGTTCGCCTCTTCGACGGCCGTCAGCACCTTAAGAGTGATGTGGGCATCGTCGGCTGCAGTCTTGATCAGCGCCTTGACGTCTTTCGGGAAGCAGGAGCCGCCATAGCCGCAACCTGGGTAGAGAAAGTGGTAGCCGATGCGCGGGTCGGAACCGATGCCCTGGCGGACCATTTCGATGTCGGCGCCCAGCACTTCGGCCAGATTGGCGAGTTCGTTCATGAAGCTGATGCGGGTCGCCAGCATCGCGTTGGCGGCATACTTGGTCAGTTCGGCGCTCTTGACGTCGGTGATGATCAGGCGTTCGTGGTTGCGCTGGAACGGCGCGTAGAGCGCGCGCATCAGGTGGATGGCCTGCTCTTCCTCAGCGCCAACGACGATGCGATCGGGACGCATGAAGTCTTCGACAGCGGCGCCTTCCTTGAGGAATTCCGGATTGGATACGACGCTGTAAGGCGTGTCGATGCCACGCTTCGCGAGTTCTTCGGCGACCGCCGCCTTGACCTTGGCGGCGGTGCCGACCGGCACCGTGCTCTTGTCGACGATAACCTTGTAGTCGGTCATCAGGCGGCCGATGTTGCGAGCGGCGGCAAGGACGTATTGCAGGTCGGCGGAGCCGTCTTCGTCAGGCGGCGTGCCGACCGCGATGAACTGGATGGTGCCGTGCCGGACGGCCTTTTCGATGTCGGTAGTGAAGTGCAGCCGGCCGGCAGCGACGTTGCGCCGGACCATGTCCTGCAGACCCGGTTCATAGATTGGGATGCCACCTTCCTCAAGGATGCGGATCTTCTCGGGATCGACATCCAGGCAGAGGACATCGTTGCCAACTTCCGCCAGACAGGTGCCACTGACCAGACCGACGTAGCCGGTACCGACAACGGTTATTTTCATGCAAATTTCCTACAAGGTTTGATCGAATTCTTCGCTACGGCGCGGCGGATAGGTTTCCCAACCACCGCAGGCCGGGCAACGCCAATAAAACTGGCGAGCCTTGAAGCCGCAATTATCGCACCGATAACGTGACAGGCGTTTGGTGTAACCCTGGATGATGGTTTTCGCCAACTCCACATCGGGCCGGATTTCCGGCTCGGCCAGCGGCAAGCGTGCACTCATCAGCTTTTCCAGCCCTAGCAGCGTCGGGTTGCGCTGCAGTTCGTCGCGCACCAGGCGATAGGCGGCCTCGGTGCCTTCACCTTCGAGGATCAGTTGATAAACGACATCGAGCAGATCGAGCGAGGGATAGCGTTCGAGGTAGCCACGTAGCAGCGCTATACCTTCGTCGCGCTGCGCCATCTTGCGGTAGGTTTCCAGCAGGCGCTGGGCAACCAGTGCCAGATAGGCCGGATCCTGCTGCTCGATGCGCTGCCAGGCGTCGATAGCTCCCGACAGATTGCCTTCCTGCAGCAACAGATCTCCCTGCAACAAGCTGGCCCGCACGCACTTGCGGTTCTGCTGCATCGCCGCTTCGAGGTGAACACGAGCACTGTCCGGGCGCGAGCGCATGATCTCGCCGGCCGCCAGTTCGCAGTAAAACTCGGCAACTTGCTGTTGCGATGCGACATCCGGCAGTTCGCGGGCCAGTTCGATGGCTTTCTGCCATTCCTTCTCGACTTGGTAGATTTCCAGAAGGTTACGCTTGGCCTCGTCTTCGAAGGCGGTACCCACCAGCTTGTTGAAGATTTCCTCGGCGCGGTCGAGCAGGCCGGATTTCAGAAAATCCTGCCCCAGTTCAGAAAGTGCGTGCAGACGTACGCCATCGTCCAGATCGGGACGGTCGATGAGGTTCTGGTGCATGCGGATGGCGCGGTCGGTCTCGCCACGCCGGCGAAACAGATTGCCGAGCGCGAAGTGCAGCTCGACCGTCTGCGAATCGACCTTCGCCACTTCGAGGAAGGAGTCGATGGCCTTGTCCGGCTGCTCGTTGAGCAGGAAATTGAGACCCTGGAAATAGGAACGCGGCAAGGCACGAGATTCATGCACCACCTGCCGCATGTCGACCCGTGCGGCAGCCCAGCCAAGCCCGAAGAAAAGGGGGATGAGCAGTAGCTGCCAGTATTCGAAAAGTTCGTTCATGCCAGCGGCGGTGGTTCGGGCGTCGGGGGCAAAGCCGGCTTCGCCGCCTGGCGCTTGAGGCGCGCGATTTCACGGCGCTGGCGATAGATGACACCGACCAGGGACAACACCCCGAGAATGGCGCCACCGGAGAAGAATGCCAGCAGAATGATCACCAGCGGGGCTTCCCAGACGTAATCCAGAACGAAGCGCAACATCGTCGGCTGCGTGTTGCGCACGGCAAACAGCAGCAGAAATGAAAAGATGATGAGCCGTACGGCCCAGGTCAATGCTGTCATGACATCAAAGAAAAAGGGGCAGTGAAATTCACTGCCCCGAATCTACCACAATGCGCCCGAACCGGCGTCAGATCGACTGATCGACCCGTTCACGCAGTTCCTTGCCGGCCTTGAAGTGGGGAACCCACTTGGACGGCACACTGACCTTCTCCCCCGACTTGGGGTTGCGGCCGGTGCGCGGCGGCCGGTAGTTGAGCGCAAAGCTGCCGAATCCGCGAATCTCGATACGATCTCCGCGCACAAGTGCTTCGGACATCGCATCGAGAATCATCTTGACCGCGAAATCAGCATCTTTCGCCACCAGCTGGGGAAAACGCTCCGCCAGCCGGGCGATGAGCTCGGACTTGGTCATGCTTTGCCTTATCAGCCTTGCTGGTTGAGCTTGGCCTTGAGCAGGGCACCCAGATTGGTCGTACCGGAAGCAGCGGCGGAAGACTCGGCAGAGAGTTTCTGCATCGCTTCGTGCTGTTCGGCATTGTCCTTGGCCTTGATCGACAGGTTGATACCACGGGTCTTGCGATCCACATTGATGATCATGGCTTCGACTTCGTCACCCACCTTCAGGTGCTGCGACAGGTCATCGATGCGATCACGCGAGAATTCGGAAGCACGCAGGTAACCTTCGTTCTCACCGTCCAGAGTCAGCACGGCACCACGAGCGTCGACCGTCTTGACGGTGGCGCGCACAATGCTGTTCTTCTCATGGGTAGCGATGAAGCTGGTGTACGGATCGCCTTCCATCTGCTTGATGCCGAGGGAGATACGCTCCTTCTCGATGTCGATGCCGAGGACCAGCGCTTCGACTTCGTCGCCCTTCTTGAAGTTGCGGATGGCTTCTTCGCCAGTCGCACTCCAGGACAGGTCGGACAGATGCACCAAGCCATCGATGCCACCAGGCAGGCCGATGAAGATGCCGAAGTCGGTGATCGACTTGATGGCGCCACGGACCTTGTCGCCCTTCTTGTGGTTCATCCCGAAATCGTCCCACGGATTCGGCTTGCACTGCTTCATGCCGAGAGAGATACGACGACGTTCCTCGTCAATTTCCAGGATCATGACTTCGACTTCGTCACCCAGGGAAACGACCTTGGACGGATGGACGTTCTTGTTGGTCCAATCCATTTCGGAAACATGAACCAGGCCTTCGATGCCTTGTTCGATTTCAACGAATGAACCGTAGTCGGTCAGGTTGGTAACCTTGCCGAACAGGCGGGTACCGGCCGGGTAACGGCGGGCAATGCCGACCCACGGATCGTCGCCCAGTTGCTTCATACCCAGCGAGACGCGGTTCTTTTCGGCGTCGAACTTGAGGATCTTGGCGGTAACTTCGTCACCGACGTTGAGCACTTCGCTCGGGTGACGGACGCGGCGCCAGGCCAAGTCGGTGATGTGCAGCAGGCCATCGATACCGCCGAGGTCGACGAATGCGCCGTAATCGGTGATGTTCTTGACGATACCCTTGACGGTAGTGCCTTCCTTGAGGTTCTCGAGGAGCTTTTCGCGATCCTTGTCAGCGGTGGCTTCGAGCACGGCACGACGGGACATCACGACGTTGTTGCGCTTGCGATCCAGCTTGATAACCTTGAATTCAAGGGTCTTGCCTTCGTACGGGGTGGTGTCCTTGACCGGACGCATGTCGACCAGCGAACCCGGCAGGAATGCACGGACACCGTTGGACATGACGGTGAGGCCGCCCTTGACCTTACCGGTGATGGTGCCGGTGACCAGGGAGTTGTTGTTCAGGGCTTCTTCAAGGAAGTTCCAGGCGGCGATGCGCTTGGCGCGATCGCGCGACAGGCGCGTGGCGCCGTAGCCGTCTTCGAGCATCTCGATGGCGACTTGAACAAAATCGCCCACCTTGACTTCGAGTTCGCCCTGATCATTCAGGAATTCTTCGAGCGGAACATAGGATTCCGATTTCAGGCCGGCATTGACCACGACGAAATTGTGATCGATGAGCACCACTTCTGCAGTGATGACTTCGCCTTGACGCATTTCCTGGCGAGCCAGGGATTCTTCAAATAGTTGAGCAAAAGATTCCATTGACGGAGAGAGCTTTCATGCCGCGAATCGCTAAATTCACAGCGGGTTAGAGTTGAAAAACACATCGCCGGCCCGTCGGCCGGCAATGCCTTACTGCAATGCCTCCTTGCTCCACGCAAGAACCTGATTCACCGCCTGTTCGATGGTGAGGTCCGTCGTGTCGAGCAACCAGGCATCTGCCTCCTGCCTGAGCGGTGCCACGCTGCGTTGGGAGTCCCGCGCATCGCGTTGCTGAAGGTCAAGCAGAAGGTCGAGGAGATTAGCAGAGAATCCTTTTTCGATCAACTGCTTATAGCGCCGCTCCGCCCTCGCCTCGGCACTCGCGGTCAGGAAGACCTTGAGCACCGCTCGCGGGAAGACGACCGAACCCATGTCGCGGCCATCGCCGACCAGCCCCGGCAAAGTGTTGAACGCCCGCTGGCGGAACAGCAGGGCCTCACGAACCGCCGGCAAAGCCGCGACTTGCGAGGCGCCGGAAGAGATTTCCTCGCTACGAATGGCCTCACCGACTGGCTGCCCGTCGAGGCGAATATCGTTCTCGAAAAACTCGACATCGATCCCGGCGGCAATGGCCGCGACACCAGCTTCGTCAGTCCAGGCGACACCCGCCTGTCTGGCGGCCAGCGCTGTCAACCGGTATAAAGCACCCGAATCCAGATAGGCAAAGCCCAGCGTTGCCGCCACGCGCGCCGCCACCGTCCCCTTGCCGGAAGCCGACGGGCCGTCGATGGCGATCACCGGCGCCGCGCTGGTCACCGTGGCAAAACGCTCGAAATAATCAGGGAACGTCTTGGCCACGCACTTCGGATCGTTGATGCGCAGCGGCGTCCCGAAGGCGGCCAGCGAGAAGCACATCGCCATGCGATGATCGTCGTAGGTGTCGATGGCGGCCGGCTTCAGGCGGGCCGGCGTGACGCGGATGAAATCCTCGCCCTCTTCGACTTCGGCACCGAGTTTGCGCAACTCGATCGCCATTGCCGCGATGCGGTCGGTTTCCTTGACTCTCCAGGATGCGATGTTGCGCAGCGTCGTCGTACCCTTGGCAAAAAGCGCAGTCGTCGCCAGCGTCATCGCCGCATCGGGAATATGGTTGCAATCGAGGTCGACCGCGACCAGGCCATTTTCCGGCGCCCGGGCTTCCATCCAGTTTGGCCCCGTCTCAATGCGGGCACCCATTTTCGCCAGCGCCTCGGCAAACTTGACATCACCCTGTATCGAATCGCGTCCGACGCCCTCGACGCGCACGGGGCCACCACCGATGGCCCCCAGTGCGAGGAAATAGGAGGCAGACGACGCATCGCCTTCCACATAAATCGTTCCCGGCGATACGTAACAGCTACCCGCCGCCACGGTGAAGCGCTGCCAGCCCTCGCGCTCGACCGTGACACCGAAGCGCGCCATGATGGCCAGCGTAATTTCAATGTACGGCTTGGAAATCAGCTCGCCAACGACTTCGACCGCAACCGTCTCACCGGTCAGCGGCAAGGCCATCAACAGGCCGGTCAGGAACTGGCTGGAAACATCGCCCCGTACTTTGACGACGCCGCCGGGTTGAATTGTTGCCGGCTTGAGATGCAGGGGCGGGAAGCCCTCGTTGCCGAGATAGGTGACGTCAGCCCCCAGTTGGCGCAGGCCGTCGACCAGATCGCCGATCGGCCGTTCGTGCATGCGCGCCACACCCTTCAGGATGTAGTCGCCGCCGGCCAAAGCGAGCGCGGCAGTCAACGGGCGAAAGGCCGTCCCGGCATTGCCGAGGAAGAGCTCGGCCCGTTTGACCGGAAACAGGCCACCGCAACCCTTGATGAGCCAGTTCTCATTACCCAGGTGAGTGACGCCAACGCCCAGTATTTTCAGGGCATCCAGCATGCGCTCGGTATCGTCCGAAGCCAGCAGATCGCGCACTTCGGTTTCACCTTCGGCGAGCGCGGCCAGCAGCAGGACACGGTTGGAAATGCTTTTCGAACCCGGCAGGCGAACGGTGCCGGATGCACAGCAAAGCTGAGGAAGATCGAGAAATTCGTGATTCACAAAGTCACCGTATTCATGACGCGGCGTCGCCGCAAAAGGCTGCTCAGGAGATATTGGACGCCGGCTGGTATTCGGGAACCAAGCGCGTCAGCTTCTCGCGCACCTGCGTATCGCTCTGGCAAGACTCGGCGAACCAAGGATGCAAATTCGCCAGAAAATCGTCGTCGACCGCTCGCGCCCGTGCTATCCGCAACTTGGGGTGCGGGGTTTCGCGCGCCTGCTCTTCATCGGCTAGCGATTCCTCGTAGAGCTTCTCGCCGGGATGCAGCCCGGTAAATTCGATGCGAATCTGCGCTTCCGAGAAGCCTCCTAACTGGATCATGCGCCGTGCCAGATCGACAATGCTGACCGGGTCCCCCATATCGACCACGAAAAGTTCACCGCCCTTCCCCATTGCTGCCGCTTCCAAGACCAGTTGTGCTGCTTCAAGAATTGACATGAAATATCGCCTACTCTCTGGATGAGTCACTGTTACCGGCCCGCCTTGGGCGATCTGCTCCTGGAACTTTTTAATCACGCTGCCCACACCGCCCAGCAGGTTGCCGAAACGCACCATCTCGAACCGCATATTGCCGCCCTGCCGGTGCAGCGCCTCGCAGACCATCTCTGCCAACCGCTGAGTTGCACCCATCACATTGGTCGGATTCAGCGCCTTGTCGGTCGAAATCAGGACAAAGCGCTCCGCACCGAAACGGGCTGCACACTCTGCAATCCGCAGCGTTCCCAGCGTGTTGTTACGCACCGCCTGCCAGGCATTGTCGACCTCAATCAGAGGGGCATTTCTGTATGCCGCTGCATGGAAAACCACCTGCGGACGCCATCGAGAAAACACCTCATTGAGCCGTTCAGTGTCCTTGACGTCGCCAAGCAACACCGTCTGCAAGACGCCCGGCATGTGGAGGGCAAACCACTGCTGTAGCGTATGCAGCGCCAACTCGCTATTTTCGAAAAAGACCAACCTGGCCGGTCCGAAGCGTGCCACCTGCCTGCACAACTCACTACCAAACGAACCACCGGCACCAGTCACCAGAACCGTCTTGCCGGCAAGCATAGCGGCCACATGGGGCGTATCGATAGACACCGACCCACGGCCGAGCAGATCCTCAATCTCGATTGGGCGAATCCACGAAATAGCTACCCGCCCGGACATCACATCCTCCAGGCCCGGCACGGTGAAGACGTGTGCGCCAGCGGCCACCGCGAGATCAGTAACTCGCCGGCATGCCTCACCAGAATCTGAAGGCATGGCCAAGATGACATTTGAAGCCTTCACCGCCTCCAGCACCTTGGGCAGACTTTCCAATCCACCAAGCACTGGATGCCCCGAAAGCTCCAGCCCCCACTTGCCTGGATCATCATCCACGAAACCGACTACCCGCCATTCTGCGCTCCGTTCGAGTCCTCGTACCAGCATCGCTGCGCCATTGTTGGCACCGACGACCACCACCGGCTTTCCTTGGGCAACCAATCCACCATACAAGCGATGCTCTTTCCACATCCGGTAAGCTGCCCGGCCACCGCCCATATAAAGCAACAGGAGCATCGGGTAGAGCAAGAGCTGAGAACGAGGAACCGTTTGCAGCTCATTCTGGCGATACCACAAGTAGAACAACAGAACTGCTGCACTCGACATGGCAACCGCACGCAAAACCCGCTTCAGGTCTGGCAGGCTGGCAAAAAGCCAGATACCTCGATAAAGGCCCGCCTGAAAGCAGGCCAGCGCATGCAATGGCCAGAGAATTACCAACCCCCACCAGACCCCCGGTACAAAAATGGGCGGAATTTCAAAATTGAAGCGCAACAACATCCCGCCGACCCAAGCAAACACCAGAGCGGAACAATCAAACAGAAAAGCCAAGAGGTGACGAACGGATCTAGACAATTGAAAACTCAGCTTTGAGGAAACAGGCATACTGCGGGCATTCTAGCATCGCGGCCCAATGTGGGCTGCCGTCGCGGGTTGCCACTCACGGAAATTGGATCATTGCAGAAGGCTTGTAATTTCACTGGAGACGAGTCTCGCCAATGACCGCTCGCCAAGCATGCACCAACTCCCCCGGCCCCCCGCTGAAAAAGATCGCTGACACCTTTTCCTCAGCAATACCGGGGCAGGCGCCCCCAATGCTTCCAGAAATAACGCCCCATGCTCGCGAGGTGCCAGCGCAGATGCCGCAAGCTTCGTCGACTGTCTCGGCGGGCATCGTGAACCACACTCACCCGCGGACAGGCCACAACCTTCAAACCTTGCCGCCAGACCCGAACACAAATATCTACGTCCTCGTAGTACAGGAAGAAGCGCTCATCGAATCCGTTCAGGCGTGCAAAAACTTCGCTGCGGAACAGCATGAACATTCCTGCCACCCATTCCGGGCAAAAGTCTGCCTCACCGGCATATACCAAATATCGGCCATCGTAGCGTCCAAGTGCCTTGGTGGCCAACGAGCGCAAGGTTGGAAAACGCCGCATGCTGTCCTCGACCCCTCCGAAGGGCGATACCACCAGAGGGGCTATTAATGCGGCTCCGGATCGCGCGATACCCTTCAACAATTCAGGAAACGGGTTGCCCAGGAAAGCAATATCAGGATTTAGTGGGCAGAAAAATGGTTGCTGGCATAGGGCAAATGCCGCATTGTGATTCGCGCCGAATCCTTTCGGGAGGGCATTTTCAATCAGGAGAACGCGATCACTTGAAACGATGTTCAGCGGTTCCGAAATATTAAGTGTGACGATAACCTGTCCAACTTCAGGACAGCAAAGGGTCGCCCTAATCAGCTCCTCTACCATAGCGCCATGTCCGTGACTGACGATGGACACTGCAATCACCGGAATACTCCGGGGGACCGGCAACGAAATAAGTACCGGATATCCTTGTCACGTAGCTGCCGAAAAGCAGAAATTCGATCGCCCATCAAACGTTCACAACATCCTGCTTCACATGACAGCATGGCCAAGGTTTGCAAAACGTAAAGCAGAGTCCGGCCCCACCCCTGTTTGCTATATCAGTCACGGGACAGTCCCTTGTCCAATACACCCCAGATACTCAATACTGACACACGACGATTCTTCTGGATCGCTTGCCGCTTGGCCCACATCCTTGGCAGCCCTTTCAGCGCATCACGCTTGGCGCGAACAATCACCCCGCCGCGCCCCCGGGCAGAAAACACTAGCAAAACAATCAAATTAAGCAGAATGTGCAGCGGCAGGCACAACCAAAACAGCGCACCTGGCATGTTCTTCACATAGGTCCAGACCAGATTCCGGTGTCCGTGATAGAGCGCAAAATCGCTGTGCTGGCCTCCGCTTGTAGCCGAGCCAACATGGTGAACCACGGCATCCGGGACGTACAGCGCGCGATAGCCAGCTAGCCGAAGACGAAATCCGAGGTCAACGTCTTCCAGATAACAGAAATGGTCCTCATCAAATTCGCCCGCCACCGCCAGCGCACTGCGTCGATAAAGAGCGGCCGCGGCGCAGGGAGCAAAAATTTCACGCGGCTTGAGATCGTCCGACTGCTGAAGCCGGCCGTGTCTCTCTCGCCAGACCAGTCCGCTAACGTGGTACGCGTCCCCTATGCCGTCAAGGTACTCGGGGCGCTCGGCAACCAACTGGCGTGACCCGAAACTTGCGCAGTCCGGATTCGCCTCCGCCGCCGCAAGAAGCGCAGCCAGCCAATCCGGCTCAGCGAACGCATCCGGGTTGAGCAAGGCGACGAATTCAGTGCTGCACTCACGGAAAGCCAGGTTATTTCCCGCCGCAAATCCCAGATTGCCCCCTGCTGCAAGCAACCGGCAATTCGAAAATTCGGCAACACAATCGGCAGAGCCATCGGAACTGGCGTTATCAACCACCCAGACGACTTCGGGCTGCTTTGTCTGGGCGCTCAAAAACGTCAGGCAGCGCCGCAACATCGACCCACCATTCCAATTTACAATCACGACACTAACCGCTGCCACATCAACCCCACAATTCTCTGCACATCAAATGGCCAAACATGATCATCGGCAACCGGATTCCACAAAGCCTGACCCACTAGCCAATCGCAACAACCTCCAGCACTACAATGCAAATCCGTCTTGGAACGGCCCTAGACCCTATCGTTGCCAGCCGTCAAAGAGTCGGGATTTTCAGATCACTGCCACAAAAAAAGTATTCGGTAGCTGGCCCACGCACCGATAAAAGCGGCAGCACCGACATACGGAACGCTAAAACGCTTCGGCATCAGCACGAAGAGTCCGGAAACCAGAAACGGCATGAACGCAAAGAGCATCTCAGACAGTCGGTGTGCCACTGCTGGAAAGCGCAAAAGTCCGATGAAGATCCCCAGACCGGCTAACAGAAACCAACCCGAAAGCTCTACCATTTTCCAGCCACGCGCACGAATGTCGCCCCTGTAATACAAAAACAGCACCAGCGTCAGGTATTGATAGATTTTCAACGACGAGAACGGATTAGGCGTTTGCTCTACCCTGTAGGACAGATAGGGCACCAATCGATCGAAATTCGATGACGCCCAAGTGAACAATTTGCCGCCGAGCAACGACAAGGCCGTGCCACCCAGAAATGCAGCCATCGAAAAAACGCAGGTCAGCGCCAGAAGCATCGCAAAGAGCGTCTGAACATGAAAGCTAGCAGCAAGAAGCCAGCTTCCCGCCATTCTGCCGTACTGCCCTCGGGAGACCAGAAACCCGACGCCCAGCATCAAGAATGCAATCCCCAGGGAGGCGCGCAACTGCGTGTAATCATGTAGAACGAAGAACAACGCCACATGAACCAACATTGCAACCCAGTAGGCCGGAGAAAACAGCTGGAAGCAATAGAACTTCACGCCCAGCCCGAGCATCGCAATCAGAAAGAACCAGAGAGCATCGCTAGCGGGAAGTAATTTCGCAAAAAGGAAAAGCAGGGCACCAAAGCCGTAATCACGATATGGGAAGGTCAACAAGCCATTCCATTCGACTGTCCGCGCCCAAGCAAACATCGCGAGATACGCCCCATAATCCTCCCGCACGGTACCGACGATGTGCCCAGCACAAACCCCCGCAAGGAGCAACACCGGAAGCACCACAACCCACCAGCGGGCGGCAAATGCCTGGCAACTCTCTGAACGTAACTGCTCAATCATCGTGCTGCCTGATGCCATAAAACAGCATTATCGCCGAAAGGGCCGACAGCGCAAAAAGATCAAAAACAACACGCAGGAGCCAGGCGATTGCCGCCCCGAGGATGCCCCAGCGCTCCAAGAACCAAGGCAAAGTCATAAAATAGACAGGCAACTCAAGAAGATGCAGATATGCAATCTGGCGGACCTTCCCCATGCTCTGCAGATAGGAGAAAGGAAACTGCGCCACACTGTTGCACAACACGCCCCAGCAAAGCAGAGCCATCGGCCCGGCAGCCTGCGCGGCAAAATCGGGATTCAACCACCAGCCAAGAAAATCGCTGGCAAATACGCTGCCCGCGATCACCACCGGTAGCAGCGCGACAAACATCATCCCCATGCCGCGCACCATCATTCGCCCCGCAACATGGTGGCGGTCCGCCCCCTGCTGCCCTGCCATCTTTGGAAACAGTACCGTTGTCGCCGCCGCCGGCAACACCAGCAGGCGCGTCACCAGTTCGAACGGCGTCGTATAGTAGGCCAATTGGCTGGCGACGGAACTTCCCGCGATGACAAAGCGGTCAGCAAACACCATCAGCGGACTGACCAGATTCGACACCATCATCCAGCCGCCAAACGAAACAATCTCGCGGAGCGCCGCGCGCTCGCCGCGCACCCGGAGCGCCGCGCCCAACAAATCCCGGCAAGCCCAGCCCTGCGATGCGATGGTGAGTACCCTGCCCCCGACCAGCCCAACAACGATAACATCCAGCGTCGGCCACACAGCCAACAATGGCACCGGTAGGCCAAATGTTGCAATGCCCAGAATGATTCGTGCAAAGGCGGGCGCAGAAAACCGCCCTAGCCCTTCGAGCACGCCGCGCAACCCAATTCCGACGAGAAGGAATGGCATGCCGAACGCAAGCCACGCAATGGAGCGAAAATTCTCCGGCGAGTCCACAAGAATTCCGTGGCGTAAGAGTGCAGGATAGGCAATGGCAAGCAGCAACCCGGAAATCACGCCCAATCCCATCAGCAGCAGCAACCCAACACGAATTGCGACTGCTGCCTGGGGCGACCCTGACTCGCATTCGGCAACCCGCTTGGTCAATGCCTTGCCGATACCAAAATCGAAAAGACTGAAGTAGCCGAAAATACCCCAGATCAGCGTCAAAACACCGAAGCCGGCAACCCCGAGTTTTTCGATGATGTAGGGGACGGAAAGTGCCCCCATCACCAACGGCAGGACCAGGCTGAGCAGCGTTATCACAACCGGGCCGCCAAGCCGCTTCATGTTAACAGCTCCGTTCTATGCCGGCATCCCAACGCGACACGGAAAAGCGGGTACTGCAATGGTATGTGCCGACACCACGGCATTTCAGACTGCACCGGCAACAAGTCCCTGCAATCATTCAGGAAACTGCCCTTCGTTGCACCTGTGCCCGCCGCCAGGCATCAACGAAGAACACCGCCACTACACCGGCCAGCAGGCCGCCGATCAGGCCGAGGGCGAGGAGCAGGGTTTTCTTGGGGGATACGGGCTTGTCCGTAACGAAAACCGCTTCTATAGCCTTGGTCGGTTGTGTAGCCGGTGCACTCAACGCAGTTTCAAGCGCCACGATCGCCTGACGCTGCGCAAACAATTCAGACTCCTTCTGAACGCGCAGGCCGGTCATCAACGAAAGTTGGGTGAAACGATCATCCTTGACCCCGGCGTTCGCTACCAGCTTGTTGATACTCTCAAGCTCCTTCTCGGCACTGATCAGCTTTTCCTTGGCCAACTTAAGATCCGAATACATTTTTTCGAGAATCGGTTTTGCAAGTTCCGAATGGCGTTTTGCCAGTTCCTTGACGGATGCATCTGCAATATTCATTGCATCCTCAGGATTCGAAGCATTTGCCTTTACCTCAATCAAGGACGATGCGCCTTGTGCTAAAGTGCCCTTGATAAGCTGAAGCGAAATATATTTCGCCGTAGCATTTGCTGAATGCTGCAGGTCATCAATCCACCCCCGATTCCCCAACGTCTGAGCCACCGTCGTCTGAAAGGCAGGCGTCTTCATCCGCTCGATCACTTGCGCCGCTGGCTCCACATTAAGGCTGGGAATTTGCATCACCTGCCCAAGCTGCGCGTAAGAAACCTGCCCGACTTGAGCAATCTGTACAACCGCCACCGCCTCATACTTAGGCGGCAAGACCATCAGCGCCGCCCCGGCCCCGGCCAACCCGATTACGCCCCCCCCCACCACATAACGCCAGCCATTCCGCAATTTTTCCCACAGATCGAACAGGCTGATCTCGTCGTCCTGCAGCATTTCGTTTTCATTCATTTGTCCAGCTTTCCCAAAATTTCAATGCGGCAGCACATCGCCCTTGGCCGACGTGGCCATGGTACGCCACAGCAGTTCGCCATCACCATGCCGGGCCGGGGCGTATTCCTGCACCAGCACACCGAGCAAGCACAGCACTCCTTCGTAATCGAAAGCCTGGCAGGCATCATCCAAGCTCGTCAGCCGTTCGGTCAGCACCGCCCACAGCACTTCATGCTCATAGGCGCGCATGATCAGCGGGTGCGATGTGCCTTCCACGTTCTCACCGATCAGCAACTCCTCGTAGAGCTTCTCGCCTGGGCGCAGACCCACCACTTCAATCGCGATATCGCCGTCCGGATGTTCTTCGTCTCGCAGTTCCAGGCCGCTCAGATGCACCATGCGCCTCGCGAGGTCGATGATTTTAACCGGCTTGCCCATGTCCAGCACATAAACTTCGCCACCCTGCCCCATCGAGCCGGCCTGAATCACCAGTTGCGCCGCCTCGGGGATGGTCATGAAGTAACGGGTGATGTCGGCGTGGGTCAGCGTGATCGGCCCGCCCGCCGCAATCTGCCTGCGGAACAGCGGCACCACCGAACCCGACGAGCCGAGCACATTGCCGAAACGCACCATGCAGAAGCGAGTCGCTCCACCCTTTCTTGCCAGCGCCTGCAGAATCAGCTCGGACAGCCGTTTGCTGGCGCCCATCACGTTGGTCGGGCGCACCGCCTTGTCGGTGGAAATCAGCACAAAGGTTTTCACACCCGCCGCCAGCGCCGCCTCCGCCATGCGGCGCGTGCCCAGCGCGTTGTTGCGAATGCCCTCGATCGGATTATGCTCGACCAACGGAACATGCTTGTAGGCCGCTGCGTGGTACACCGTCTGCACCCCGAAGCTCTTCATCACCATTTCATTGCGATGTTGGTGAATCACTGAACCCAGCACCGGCACCAGTTCGACCCCCAGATTACCGTGCGCACACAGTCCTGCCAGTTCCTGCTCAATCGAATACAAGGCAAATTCGGAAAGCTCCATCAGCACCAGCCGCGACGGCTGCAAGCGGACAATCTGGCGGCAAAGCTCAGAACCGATCGAGCCGCCCGCCCCGGAAACCAGCACCACCTTTCCGGTGATGCAGCGCTCCAGCAAGGCACCATCCGGCGCTACCGGTTCACGCCCGAGCAGATCCTCGATTTCGACCTCTCTTATGGCGTCGACCGTAACATTCCCACTCACCACATCCGCCATGCCTGGCACCAGCTTGACCCTGCAATGGAGCCCCTCAAGGCGATCGATGATCTCCGCCCGCCGCGCCCTGTTGGCCGACGGGATCGCCAGCAACAGCTCGTCGATCTCCTTGGCCGCAAGCACCGACGCGAGTTGATCAGGCGAATACACCCGCAGACCGGCCAGTTCGCTCTTCTGCAGCGCCGGATTGTCGTCGAAAAATGCTACTGGCTGATATTCCCGCCCGGCGCGCAAGGCATAGGCCAACTGAGTTCCCGCCCGGCCGGCGCCATAGATGGCAATCCGTATGCGCGAATCCTGGCCGCGTTCGGCGCGCAGAAAATAGCTACGCGCCAGGAAGCGCGTGGCACCGACATAGAGGATGGCCAGCAGCCAATAGATCGCCAGCAAGCCACGCGAGACATTCGCGGCATGGGTCAGCGCCAGGCCAGCGGCCAGCAGCACCACCGACAACGTCACCCCGCCCGCCACCACGAAGACCACACGGTCTTCCATGAAGCGGATCACCGCGCGATAAAGGCCCAAGCGAATGAAGATGGGGATCGCCAGCAAGGGAGCGGCGATCATCTGCCATTTGTAGGGCGTGATCTCCGGCGTGAACGTCTCGAAACGCAGCGCAATCGCCGACCAGAAGGCCAGGGCCAGCAAGGCCAGGTCGACCGCGACTGAGATGAGTTGCTTCATCCGCCGCGGCAATGCAAGAAAGCCTCTGATCATGACCTTACCGCCTCTCCGGGCTCCAGAACACGCCCGGCTTCAATTTTCACACCACACCCCAACACCGACCCGGCCTGCATCCAGGCAGTAGCGCCAAGAACCGACCCGCCGGCCATCGCCGCGTTGACCCCAAGGTGCCCGAAATCACCGACATGACAATGATGATCGACGACCGCGGCGCAATTCACGATCACGCCATCGCCCAAGCGCGCCCCGGTGCCGATAATCGCGCCCGCCATGATCGCCGAGCCATCTCCGATCACCGCAGTCGGTGAAACGATGGCACGTTGATGAAGCACGGTAGCCAGCAAAAATCCTGCCGCCCGCAATCCGGCGGTAACTCTCTGACGAAGGAGATTATTGCCGAAAGTGACAACCGCACAGTCCGCCACACTGCGCAATTGAGCCATGTCAGCCACCTTGCCCAGCACAGGAACATCCCAAACCTGCTTCAATTCCGGAAAAGAGTCATCGAGGAAACCGACCACGACATACCCTCCGCTATCCAAGACTGCCTCGGCGACCGAGCGGCCATGCCCGCCCGCGCCAACGATCAGAAGCCGCTTCATCAGTGCGACACTCCGTCACGCCGCAACACCCTGACAAAGGTCAGCCACAGTATCTTGATATCAAACCAGAGCGATTGCCGCTGGAGGTACTCCACATCCAACTTAACCTTCTCCGGAATCGGCAACTCGTCCCGCCCATTGATTTGCGCCCAGCCAGTTAGGCCCGGCACCAATTCATGCACGCCGAACTGCGTACGCAAGGCGATCAGATCGTCCTGATTGAACAGAGCGGGGCGCGGCCCGACAAAGCTCATGTCGCCCACAAAAATGCTCCACAACTGCGGCAACTCATCCAGACTCGACTTGCGCAGGAAAGAGCCAATGGGCGTCAGATAGACCTTGGGATCCTGCAGCAGATGCGTTGCCACTGCCGGGGTGCCAACCCGCATGCTGCGAAACTTTGGCATCCTGAAAATTGCATTGCCCTTGCCCACGCGATCCGACCAATACAGGGCTGGTCCCTTCGAGGTCAGGCGGACCAGGATTGCTACGACCAAGATGGGCAAAGCCAAAACCGCTGCGGCACACAAACCCAGAAGAAGATCAAACAGGCGCTTCATCAAGAACAATCAGCAAAATGCATATTTTAACCGCGCGAAGCCTGCTGTGACTCTATCCAATGCGCCGCAGTCCGCCGCAAGCCTTCATCGACGCTGATAGGCGGCATCCAGTCAAGCAAGGCCTTAGTCTTGCCAATATCCAACTGCAGCGAACCACAAAGGCGCTGAGCGATACCTGACCGGCCAATCAGCTTTGCACCCAGCGTAATCAGGCCCACCGGCACTGGAATCAGCCGTGCTGGCCGGCCCAGCGCTTTAGCCATGCGCCGCAACAATGCCGCGGTCGACAAGTCTTCATCGTCGGAAACCAGAAAAGTTTGGTTGGCAGCCGCGGGATGGTCAACGCAAGTCACGATCAGGTCGGCCAGGTTGTCCAGAAAGACTAAACTGCGCCGATTTTCTGTCACGTCGCCCAAAGGCAGCGGTACCCCACGTTGCAACCATCGCATCATGGCCAGAAAATTCGCCTTAACCCCTGGCCCATAAACCAGCGGCGGACGAATGACGACCACCTCCATCACCGTTTCTTCAGACAACGCCCACAGCCCCGCTTCCGCCTCACATTTGGAAATGCCATAGGGATCGCCCGGCGCAGGAATCTGATCGGCTGTAAACGGTTGGCCCGGTTGCGAGAGCTCACCATTGACCTTGATCGAACTAACGAAGACAAAACGCTTTACGCCGGCTTCCGCGGCTTGGCGAGCCAGACGCAGTGTTCCATCGACATTCACCCGACGGAATTCGGCCAGCGGGTCAGCTGCTTCCTCGTTCATCACATGCACGCGAGCAGCGCAATGAATGACTGAGGAAACTCCGGAAAGCGCCTTGATCCAGTCTTGATCCGGAGATAGAGATGCTTCGAAAACATCGACGCCTTCAGGAATACCAGCGGCATCAGGTCGCCGCAGCGCCACCCGGACAAATCGGGACTGTATCAACGACGCCAGAACGGCTCGTCCGACAAAACCAGAAGCGCCGGTCAACAAAATCATCGAGAGCCTTTTTGAATGCCCAACAGGGCTTGTTTCAATTTCAACGCCAACAGACCCGGCTCAAAATTGGCCTCATAATAGTCGTGAGCATTCTTACCCATGCGCTCGAGTTCTTCGGTCGGTAAACCTCTCAGAAGCTGAATGGCATCAGCTAACCCACGAGCGTCCTCTGCGGGCGAAGCAACACCCGCACCCGCCTCTAGAATGACTCTCGCGCCCTCTCCATCCAACGATGCGATGATTGGTCTCCCTGCCGCCAGATACGCCTGGATCTTGCTCGGCACAGTTTGGCTCATTATTGGACTTCTCATCAAACTTACGAGCAGTGCCGAGGCGCTCGACATGATTGATGGCATTGCCTTTAGTGGAAAACGTCCGGGCAACCGCACGTTTTCGAGATTTCGTCGGGAAATTTCGGATCTCAGCCAGTCACTGCGACTGCCGCTTCCAATCAGATAAAGCATGATGCCCGCTTCTTCCCGGAGAATTTCCGCAGCATCGAGAATCGTCTCAAGTGCCTGCACCGTTCCCAAATTGCCTGTGAATACGACATTAAATCCGGCCCCAAAGTTGACGGGGCAATCTTCCATTTTCCCTGGCTCAGAAAACGCGAAATCTCCAGGATTCGGATGATAGCAAACGGGTGTGCTGCCAGCCATTTTCCGCACCGGATCAACAAATGCCCGTGATTGGACCAGAAGCAGATCGTTCTTTCGGTAGATCCAGCGAACCACACTCGAAACGGCGGCAAGCAGCCTGTGACTACGTATGAAACCCGTTGCACTAAGACTTTCAGGCCACAGATCTTGAACCCAGGTAACCAGCGAAGCGTTTTTCAGTTTAGCAAGCCAGATAGCCGGGATTGCCTGGAGAATGGGCGATGGGGCAAAAACCAATATAAAGTCAATATTTTGCCGGCGTAGCAACCATGGACCGAGAGCGGCAGCGAAACAAACGAAAGAAAGATAATTCAGCACAAGACCCAACGCTGAGCCTTGCCCCCTAGGAAGAAGTGGAACACGCAAGATCGTGACCTCATCGTGCTGCTCGCCCCCCATCGACCACCAAGAATACCCTTTAAAAGGCACACCTTCCGGGTAGTTAGGTTGGCCCGTCAGCACTAGCACGTCACAACCCTCGTCCCGGAGTGCCTGTACAACCTCCGTAATACGAAAAATCTCCGGCCAGTAATACTGGGACACGACAAGAACACGCATGCGGGCAGATCCACCTAAACCATTTCCGCCCTGCGCCACACCTTCCGATTCACGAAATCGGTATAGCTCTGAATTATGCGAAGCACCTTCTCGGACACGTTATCCGGCGAGTAATCAGTAACAAGATGAAGCGCACGATATTCGCCACGCGGTTGGCTATCCAGAATGGCCAAGCCCTGCAAGACGCGATCAGTGCTCAAGCCAACCATCATCACTGCAGCCTCCTCGAACCCTTCAGGGCGCTCATGAACTTCGCGTAGATTCAGGGCCGGAAAGTTCAGGATGGACGACTCCTCAGTAATCGTTCCACTGTCCGACAGGACGCAGCGCGCCTCCGTCTGCAACTTGATGTAGTCGAGAAAACCGAACGGCTTCAAGAACTGCACCAGCGGATGTGCCTCCAGATTCAGGACCTCCAACCTTTTGCGCGTACGCGGATGAGTCGAAACGATAACTGGCTCTTGATATTTCTCAGCCAATGCATTCAGAATGCTGAACAGCTTTTCGAGGTTTTCAGGCGAGTCCACATTTTCTTCGCGATGCGAACTCACAACGAAGTAACGTCGCGCTGACAGTCCAAGTTGCTCCAGCACTTTCGAAGTTTTGATCCCCGGCATATAGTGCTCGATAACCTCACGCATGGGACTGCCCGTCTTTATTACCTGATCAGGCGGCAATCCCTCGCGCAACAGGTAATCACGAGCGATTTCGCTGTAGGTCAAGTTGATATCCGAGGTGTGATCGACGATGCGTCGGTTGATTTCTTCCGGCACCCGGAAATCAAAGCAGCGGTTACCCGCCTCCATATGGAATATTGGTATCTTTCTCCGCTTCGCCGCTATGGCAGCCAGGGAACTGTTGGTATCACCCAAAAGCAGAAGCGCCTCGGGCTGATGTTCGTGAAGCGCCTTGTCGGCCGCCATGATCACCTGCCCGATCGTCTCGGCAGCTGTTGCTCCGGCCGCTTCCAGGAACATGTCGGGCTTCCGTATCCCAAGATCGCTGAAAAAAACTTCATTCAGCTCGTAATCGTAGTTCTGGCCGGTGTGAACCAGCACGTGTTCGCAATGCGCATCAAGTTTTGCGATAGTGCGCGACAAACGAATGATCTCCGGGCGCGTCCCGACGATCGTCATGACCTTGAGCTTACGCATCAATTGCCTCACGAATGATGTCCAACTTCAGCAGCGTCTGCTTCACCCCCTCAACATCGAGTCGATGCGTATTGTGCGAGGTGTAATCATCGATGCTGGAAACCTCGGTCTCACCCTCAACAAAGTATTTGGCGTAGTTCAAGTCCCGGGAATCCGCGGGAATTCGATAGTAGTCGCCGAGATCTTCCGAACGCGCCATTTCTTCACGAGAAAGCAGCGACTCGTAAAGTTTTTCTCCATGGCGAGTACCAATGATCTTGATTTCATTGTCACTGCCAAGCAATTCCTTCATCGCCTGAGCCAGATCGCCCACCGTGGACGCCGGCGCCTTCTGGACAAAGATGTCGCCAGGTCGCGCATGCTCGAAAGCGTATAGCACAAGATCCACCGACTCCTCCAAGGTCATAAGAAAGCGGGTCATGCTCGGATCAGTAATGGTCAGTGGCTTACCAGACCGCAGTTGGTCCAGAAAAAGTGGAATAACGGAACCTCGCGAAGCCATTACATTGCCATAGCGCGTCGCAGAAAGAACAGTCTTGCCCGGATCACAAAGGCGCGACTTTGCCACCATCAGCTTCTCCATCATCGCCTTCGAAATACCCATGGCATTGATCGGATATACCGCCTTGTCGGTGCTCAACACCACGCAGCGCTTTACCTCATTGGCAATGGCCGCACGCATAACATTCTCGGCACCCAGCACGTTTGTGCGTACCGCCTCCATTGGGTAGAACTCGCATGACGGAACCTGCTTCAATGCGGCCGCATGGAAAACATAGTCAACCCCACGCAATGCATCATGGACGCTGTCGTAGTCGCGCACATCGCCAATGTAGAACTTCACCTTGTCGCTCTTCAGCGCGATGCGCATATCCTCCTGCTTCTTTTCGTCACGGCTGAATATTCGAATCTCGGAGAAATCAGAATGCAGGAAGCGCTGGAGAACCGCATTACCAAATGAGCCGGTACCCCCGGTAATCAACAAAATCTTATCTTTGAACATAATTTTCCTTTCAGATGTTGATCTAGCGAAAGTCCTTCATGGATTTCACCAATTCAGCCCACGGCTTTGGCTGGAATCCAGTAATTGAACGGAACCGCGAAGAATCCAGCGAACGGTCGATCGCAAAACTCTCATCTGCTTCGATGTCGACGGTCTTGCCGTAAGCCTCCGCAACGAGCCTCAAAAAGTCATACTTATTGATCGGCTCAGCGGACACATGATAGAGACCGCGCAAATTTTGGTTCGGCAGGATGTAGTCCCGGATCAGGCGAGCAATTTCCACCGTAGGCAAACCGGAAAATATAGCCCTCTTGAATCCCCTTACCGCCCCGCTCTGTGAGAGAAACCAACCCACCAGACTTCTCGCGCCTTCAAGTTCGTGACCGATGATCGACGTTCTCAGTGTGATGGCATTTGGATAATCAACCTCGCCCAGAAATTTGCTACGCCCGTACAGATCCGTCGCATCTGAAGGGTCAGCCTCAGTGTACATCCCCTTGCAACCCGAAAACACGCAATCTGTGCTCATGTGCACAAAACGCGCTCCAGCAACGGCACATAAACGTGCCATGCGATGAGGCAGTAACGAATTGACAGGGATTGCCGCCAACGGATCCCCAGCCTCCGCGAGCTGCTTGACCAGTCCAATGCAGTTAATCACCACATCGGGTCTCGTATCGCCAAAAACACGTATTAGATTATCAATATTCTCGACATCAACGCCGCTGATCAGCCCGCACTGAAAAGACTCGGGAAAGAATTTCTTGGAACGTTCACCCCGCACCGTTCCAATGACTTCTAGACCATTGCTTTGGGAAAACAAGCGAAAAGTTGCGCTACCCAGCATGCCGGATGCACCTAAAACCAGTACCCTCATGTTAGAAACACTCCGTTTGTTAGTGCTAGTCTTTAATATCAACTAAGTCCGGACCCCGCTGACCCAGTGCGAGCATCCATTCAAGACTCTAAAGTACAATGCGGCCAATCTGATCAAAAAACATATCTTCCCAAACAGTCGCATAACCTCGCTGCCGTTCGATTCCAAACAATCCTTCACGAGGTATGTTGGTAGCAACAACCTCCGCGCAAGCAAGCCAATCGACTAACGGCCGATTTCGCCCGCAACAACGCCGTCCTTCTATCTGCTCCACCGCTAAAAAACCCCAGTATTATTATTAATAAAACCGTTTAAATAACTCGTCTATCATACAATGGCTCTATAATCCGTAGCAACGGAAGCAAATAAATTAGAAATATTTAGACCACAAGTAACCTAAGCCCTGGGAACACGAGCATGTAAATTTATCAGATTAAGACTAGCAACAGAAATTAAGACAAAAAAACAAATTAATATTGGAATTAAAGTAATGCCAAAATAAAGATTAGAAAAATGGAAAAAATTAATTGAAACATAACCAACAATCAACGATCCACATATTCTACCAAAGACACGATTTGAGCAGCACAAATTATTTATTACAGCCAAAAACGCTCCATATACCAATCCACCGATCACCACACCAGGAAAACCGAAATTTGCATAAAATATACTCCATGTCTCAAAAGGAAAGCTAGACGCGATCAAATCTGAAACAGGCATACCAGGCACAATTTTTGTACCCAAATAAATATTATATAGATACACACCATCATCAATCGGTGGTTTTCCAACGCACATAGAAACCGGACAAAAAAGATAAGCCAAATCAGACCAACTCGTCCCGGCCCAAATCGTATCCCACGTAAAGTAGTCAATTACCAATAGTTCAACCTGCGGTACAGCGAGGCGCTGGAATATCTCCTGCCAATTATTAGCGATAGCCAAACCAAATGCCTCAGTGGAACCCATGTAAATATCCATGGCATCCTCCTGCCTTAGCAGTGGAGTAAGAATAAACAAACAAAGCCCCAAGATGTATAACGGTAAAAGACGAACATCAAACAACTTGAACGGTGGCTTTCCATCAATAAAAAATAGGTACATAAACCAAAAAACAAACAAGCCAACAGACAGAGACCTTCCGCCATACGCCAAGTACATACAGCCAGCCAGAAATAATACAATAAAAAACTGAGTTAACTTGTTAAGTTTAGCCGAGAAAATAATCACAACTGTAGCTAAAGCCCATAAAATGGTAATAAAAAACGCGTTACCCTTTATGATATCGCCTCTTGAAATCAAATTACCCCACAGATTTTGGAGCCCACCGATCATTTCAAAATATCCGATGAAAACCAAAGAAAACACAACTAAAGACGATAAGATCACAGGCAAAGGAACAACATAGTCAAAAGCAACAACAAAATACCGCCGCGCAATAATCATATAAACCATAAACGCGGAAATAATAAAAAAGGTTTTTGAAACAATCAAACTAACGAAATTTTCCAGGTTATAAATTTTAGGATCAAGCTCTTCAGGCAAGAAAGTTTCATCAAAAAAGTAAAACGGAACCTTGACGACAAACCAAAACAACACAAGAAGAAAAACTATACCGCCGTGCCCCTTAACCTTAATAACTAAAATCGCAATTAAAATCAAAAAAAGCAAGTGGACAAAATTCAACAATCCAATCATAGACAGAACCAATCGAAACATTCAATCATTGCAGACCGTGAGATCACGCCCAAGAATCATCTATGCATGCAGCCAAATTAGAAAGGCGCGAGAGAAAATTAAGATATACTACCCTGATTACGGCGATTAGCGAAAGCATTATCGATTCGGAGAGCATTTTTAACTGCACAGACGCTTAGCGAGAGTAACGATATTAAATTTGAATACCCTAAAACGCTGGAGCAATCAAAATAAGAGCAGTGGCAAAATGCTCTGATAAATCCATTAACTGTATTAGTTATCGAAAAATCACGCGCCTTAAGTATGCAAGCCGCCGATGACGACTCCCACGCATTCTCATCGCGCATAATAGAAATAACGACATCGCAAATGCTCAGAGTTTCACGACCAGGAACCATTTCGTGGTAAGTATAACCAGCGGCGTCACTCAAAAATCCATATGTAACAGGCTCTACAGAAGACTCAATTCCAATTACAGAAGGGATGCCAAGAGCTGAAGCTTCAATTATTGCAGTTCCACTACCGACAAATACAAAAGCACCATTTAAGACCTTATCCATGTCGCTATAATCAATGCACCCCTTAAACAGCACCGAATCCTGAACACCAAGTGAGACAGCTAAATCTTCCAATTCCTTCCGACAAGGCCCATCGCCATATATCTCATAAACTATTTTCGGATTTATTTTCAAGAATTCGCGCATGCATTTAATAACATGCCAGTTATATGTTTTAAAATTATGCAAATTACCTATAGATACAATTCGACCAGACTTTGCATCACCGACACCACCACTAACATTCATCGGCAAAGTTACGCCGACGGGCACCAGAGTTGAATTGACATAGTTAACACCAAAAAACTTTGAGTGCGAGTCACGGCTTGCCTCGTTAAAAAAAATCAAGGACTGGGAATCGAGAACGGAGAAAAGTCTTCTTGCCTCATTAGAAAAATAGTAATCAACACCAGCAAACATAAACTCATTTTGATGATAGATACCAACAGTTAATTTTATTGCGCTTAGCCCTCGTTTTAGCATGCGAGCAACAAATAAAAGACCGAACAACCCCATAACATGCACTTCGCGATCATGCTCTTCCAGTAGAGCATCTAAGCGCCTTAAATCAAGCGGTAAAAAACTTCCAGCTTGGTTATTAAAAAAACGACGAAACATAGGTTTTGAAAAGGTACTCAGACATGACACATCAGCCCATTTTTCAAGTTCCTTTAGCAGCGCAATATCCACCTGATTAAACATCACCAATACCCTAGGCCGTTTTCCTCGCACATTCAAATCACGACACATCCTGATCAAGAATGTAGTTCCACCATTCATCGGAAGAGCATTGGCTATAAAAATCATTATCTTTGATCCAAATTTAATTTCATGAAGCAAATAAAATGCTAAAGCAACATAAATGTATATTTCGCAGACAAATAGACAATTTTAATATTTTTTTAAAATGATAAATTTGGGTGCCTTCACATTACCTGCACGACACAACTATACGCTATAGTTTATAATTCTCAACACGTGCCGATGAGACGTTTCGTTCCACCATTAATTTTAAAGGCTTTTGAATTTCAATCATTACGAATTACATCGGGTGTAGATTACAAATCCGACAATTGACATGCAAAGATACAGAAAATAGGTTAGCACATAGGCCTGAGTAATCTCAGTAAGCGCTCCGCCGTAAGAAATCGCAACAATGGAGAGCCCGACATAGAGCCCCGCCTGTATAAATTCAGCAAAAATATAGATCTTCGTGGCTGCCTTGGCCACAGCCAGAAATCCAATTACATAAGAGCACAGTCTGAATAAGTCGCCTATCAACTGGAGTCCAATAAAATCTGCCATGCGATCAAAATCTGCGGAAAAGAGCAGGCGTATCACAAACGATCTTAGCAAATATGTCAGCAACGCAAATAACGCAAATACAACCAATATCACCACGAAATAGCGCAAGACCAACCTGATAATGTCTGCGCGTTCAAAAGCTGACGACAACTTCGGCATGTAGCTTGTTGCAAGGAAAACCGCAAAAAATCCAAGGTAAGCCCCCGACAAACGTATCATTGCTTGCCACACACCGGCTACCTCGTATCCCAACGCTGACGTAATACGTGTTCGGAGAATTATTTCTGCCAATGGGAAAAGAGTGGCTGAAGCCAGCAACATCATGCTAAACCTGCCAAGGCGCAATGCGTTAGCTCGATCAATCGAAAGCTTGATCAACCGTGTCAAGCGAGAGCGCTTGACCATCCAAATTGCAGGAACACCAGTGCAGCACGTAACTAGCAGCAACGAAAGAGCAGCCCCCTCCAAACCGAAGCTAGTGATTAAAAGATAGACAATGGGTAGCGATCCGAGATACCCCACAGCTGTGACCCCTGCAAAGATATCTGGACGCCTCAACCCATTAGCGATAGCAACCACTGCGGTACCAATGAAACACAGGAGGTGTGCGGCCCCAACGCAAAATACTAGCCAAGCATAATGGCTGCTACCAAATAGCAAGCGCGAAATCGGGTTCGCTAGAAATGCACAAACAAATAAAACAATGGCCGAGAACACTAAACCATAAACAGTTGCAGCACCGATGAACTTAGCCATCACACGGGGCTGCGATCGAAATTCGGCCACGTATTTTGTAATTCCGTTTGCAATTCCGCCACCCGCAAATACAGATACCATCGTCGCCAAACTCATGAAATGACCAAGCAATCCCATGCCAACCGGGCCGACAAACACCGCTATCATCTTCACCGTAACGAGGTTTACGGCCATTCTCAGTCCATGTGCAGTTAGAGCAGCGACTGGTGCAGAAAATAAACTCCGTATTAACGACAATCGTTGCGTCATAAGACTAAAATTTAGTCAGCGAGTCAATGCTGCGATAACTGCTTCAGCGACATAATCCACATCATCGTCAGACATCTCAAAGTAGAGTGGCAATCGAAGCAGTCGATCGGCATAGTAATCACTGTTCGGTAACAGGCGGTCACCATGTCGTTCTTTGAAATAGGGACTACTGTGAAGCGGCAAGTAGTGAAACACCGCAAGGATCTCTCGCTCACGCAAAGAGGAAATCAAATGGCTGCGCTGCGCCAAGTCCTTCGTAATGAGATAAAACATATGTGCATTGTTAGTCGCGAATTCTGGAACATACGGTAGACGCACCCCATGTAGCGGCAAGAAACCTGAAAAATGAGATAAATAACGCTTCCAAATCGCAATGCGACGATGTTGTATAATCTCCATGACCTCAAGTTGGGCATACAGGTATGCAGCAATAATATCCGATGGCAAGAATGAGGAGCCAATATCTACCCATCCATATTTATCAACCTCTCCCCTGAAAAATGAACTACGGTTAGTTCCTTTTTCTCTGATTATTTCTGCTCGAGCGCTAAACTCCGCATCATTTATCGCCAGAAGTCCTCCCTCACCAGAGATAACATTTTTTGTCTCATGGAAAGAGAATGTCCCAAATTTACCAATCGAACCAAGGGAGCGTCCTTTATAGAATGAGTCTATAGCTTGTGCAGCATCTTCAACGACAGGTATGCCTTTAGCATCCGCTATCGACATGATACGATCCATATCACAAGCAATCCCTGCGTAATGCACAACGATGATCGCCTTCGTTCTTGCCGTGATCAATCGCTCAATTTCATCCGGGTCAATATTTGGATTGACTTCACAGCTGTCTGAAAAAATCAGTTTTGCCCCCCTGAGTGCGAAGGCATTAGCCGTCGACACAAACGTAAACGAAGGAAGAATTACTTCGTCACCTGGCTGTATATCCAAAAGAATTGCGGCCATCTCGAGGGCGTCGGTACAAGATGTCGTCAATAATGTTTTTTTAAACCCATATTTTTCTTCGAAAAATTCGTGACACTTCTTTGTAAATATGCCATCTCCGGAAATTTTTCCAGACGCAACGGACTGAGCGATATACACAAGTTCGCGGCCGTGTAAGTATGGTTTATTAAACGGTATCATTTGAAATCTCTTTCAATAGCTTTGCTTCAAGCTCAAGCAAATTTTTTTTCCGTTCCTTCACCCGGCGGGCAGGATTTCCGACATAAATACCCCACGGTTCAGTGCTCTTATTTACAAGAGAAAGCGCGCCTACGGAGCAACCCAAAGAAATTTCAACTCCTGGAAACACGATTGAGCCAGCACCAACAATGACGTGTCGAGCCAAAATAACGGGGGCTTTCTTTTCATTCTTGTAGGCATCTGGAACTGTAGGGTTTGTGAGAGTTCGACCAGAATAATCGTCAGACTGACTAAATATCTGAACATAGTATGCTAAGCCAGAGAAATCTTGCATGAAAATACCTTGCTCTCCACCAGCAACTAAGCAGTGCGGTGCAATATGTACAAATTTACCAATCACGACCCTGCCAGAGATAACACAAAAATCATCTATTCGTGAATGATCTCCTATCTCAATTTGATCTGCATTATAGATACTTGCCTTGTCGCTTATCTTCACATCATTACCCAAGAACTTGAACCCAACATTTTCTAACTGTTTATCTGTCAAATAAGCCACTTAACCCCCTGTTTTAAATAAAGCGAGCAAATATCTTCCATAACCATTCTTCCTTAGAGCATGCTTTAGTCGATACAAACCTTCAGTCGTTATAGAAGGCAATGTCGTTAATGCAAGGCACTTTACAACCTTGCCGGGTTTCTATAATTTCCACATAATTCGCGGCATCAAGATTACTTTCATGGGTGCATGTGTCGAACCAAGCGACCCAAATATAAGCAGTTGCAGTTCAAACACAGGAGGCAGTAGATCATCCGCTTGTCGTAGATCGGGAAAAGTTGCTTGGAGAACGACAAGGTGGCCGGGTGCAGCCGCCGTGGATGAGGCCCTTGCGGGTGGTCGCGTTTTCCCCATATTAACTGCCGACCCATTGCTGCTAGGCGCCACTGATAGGATTTTCCACCCAAAGCTTGGTTGTCGAGGCACCGCCTCACCGTTTTTCTGGTGCCGGTCGCGAAGGTTTCTGCCGGCTTCCTACCGAGTTCGCGCTCGATCTTTATCGCGTCGATAGCGCAGCGGCGGTCATAACCGGCGCGATCCGGGGCGTAGGTAATCTGTTCCTTGTAGGGCTTGCCATAGACGCGCGGGCGTAGTTCGTCGAGGATGGCACACCGGGTGTGGACGAAGTCGAGATTGGGTTTTTCGTTCCAGCCGGCGATGTTGTAGGTGTGCCCTAGACTGTTCGTTTCGAGGACGTTGCGGATGGTGCTGCAGTGGTCTTTGACATAGAGCCAGTCGCGAATCTTCTGGCCGTCACGAAAGATAGGCAGTGGCTTGCCGGTGTCGTTGACGCTTACCAGCACGGTACCTCTTTGCGCATTGGCAAAGGCAATAGGCGATTCAATCGCAGTCTTGTCGCATGATGCCTTGTATTCAAGCACCTGCGATTCGCCTTGGGTGAGGAGCGGACGAATAGTCAAGGTCACTCCACCGTCACCGATTTAGCCAAATTCCGCGGCTTATCCACATCGGTCCCCTTGACCAGCGCCGCATGGTAGGACAGCAACTGTAGCGGAATGCCATGCAGGATCGGCGAGAGTTCGCCGTAATGCTCCGGCAGGCGCAGGATATGCACGCCTTCCGAGGCGCCGATTTCCGAGTCCTTGTCGGCGAAGACATAAAGCTCACCACCGCGCGCCTGGACTTCCCTGAGATTGGACTTCAACTTGTCGAGCAGGTCGTCGTTTGGGGCAACCGAAATTACTGGCATGTCGCTGTCGACCAGCGCCAGCGGCCCGTGCTTGAGTTCGCCGGCCGGGTAGGCTTCGGCGTGGATGTAGGAGATTTCCTTGAGCTTCAGGGCGCCTTCCATGGCGATCGGGTAGTGGCGGCCACGCCCGAGGAAGAGCGCATGATGCTTGTCGGCAAAACGCTGGGCCCAGGCCTTGATCTCTCTTTCGAGGCCGAGAACCTTGTTGACCGCAACCGGCAGGTGGCGCAACTGGTCGATGTAGGCGCTTTCGTCTTTGGCAGTCAGGCGTTGCTTGACCTTGGCCATCACTAGCGTCAGCAGGAACAGGGCAGCCAGCTGGGTGGTGAAGGCCTTGGTCGAGGCGACGCCGATTTCCGGGCCGGCGCGGGTGATGAAGCGCAGGGCGCACTCGCGGACGATGGCCGATTCCGGCACGTTGCAGATGGCCAGCGTTTTCTGCTGCCCGAGCGACTTGGCGTGGCGTAGCGCGGCCAGCGTGTCGGCTGTTTCGCCGGATTGCGAGATGGCGACGATCAGCTGGCGCGGGTTGGGCACCGAGGTGCGGTAGCGGTATTCGCTGGCGATTTCGACATTGCACGGCACGCCGGCGATGGCCTCGAGCCAGTAGCGGGCGGTGTAGCCGGAATGGCTGCTGGTACCACAGGCCAGAATCAGGATCGAGTCGACATCGGCCAGCAGATTGACGGCCTCGGCGCCGAAGATTCCGGGCTGGATGCTCTTGCTGCCGCCAACGATTTCCAGCGTGTTGGCCAGCGCTTCCGGCTGCTCGAAGATTTCCTTCTGCATGTAGTGCTGGTAGTTGCCCAATTCGACGGCGGCGGCAGACAGTTGGGAAACATGGACTGGGCGATCGACCAGGGTACCGTCGAGGCGGGCGATCCTGACGCCTGTTGCGGTCAACTCGGCAATGTCGCCATTTTCCAGATAGACCATGTTGCGCGTGACCTGAAGCAGTGCCGAGGCATCGGAGGCGGCATAGTTGCCGGTGTCGGAAACGCCGAGCAGTAGCGGCGAGCCTTCGCGGGCGACGACGACCTTACCGGGCTGGTTGTGGTCGATGACGGCGATGGCGTAGGCGCCGATTAGCCGGCGGCAGGCGGTCTGTACCGCTTTGAACAGGTCGGGCTCGCTCTTCAGCGTCGCTTCGATCAGGTGGGCGATGCTTTCGGTGTCGGTGTCGGAGGTGAAGACGTAGCCCTGGGCGCTGAGTTCGCTGCGCAGGCTTTCGTAGTTCTCGATGATGCCGTTATGGACGACGGCGATCGAGCCGGAGACGTGCGGATGGGCGTTGCGTTCTGAAGGCACGCCGTGGGTTGCCCAGCGCGTGTGGGCGATGCCGGTGACGGCAGTGGTGGTGGCCGAGGCGGCTTCGAGTTCGGCGACGCGGCCGACCGAGCGGACGCGCTCGATGCCGGTGCTGCCGATGACGGCCAGGCCGGCCGAATCATAGCCCCGGTATTCGAGCTTCTTCAGGCCTTCGACGAGAACGGGAACGATGTTGTTGCCGGCTGCTGCCGCGACAATGCCGCACATGTCACGCCACCTTCTTGGGCTGATTAGTCATGCGAACACCTCGACTTCAAACAGGCACTTGGCCGCAGCATCCTTGGCAGCGAGCCTGGGTTCACCCTCGAAGGGCCAATCGATTCCCAGCGCAGGATCGTTCCAGAATAAACTGCGCTCGAACTCCGGTGCGTAATAGTCAGTGGTCTTGTAGAGGAATTCCGCGGTTTCGCTCAGCACCACAAAGCCATGTGCGAAGCCTTGCGGTACCCAGAGGTGTTTTTTGTTTTCTGCACTGATGTGGACGCCGACCCACTGCCCGAAGGTTTTTGAGCTTTTTCGAAGGTCGACCGCAACATCAAAGACCTCACCCTGAACAACGCGAACGAGCTTCCCCTGCGGATTTTTAATCTGGTAGTGCAACCCACGCAGCACGTTCTTCGCGGATTTGGAGTGGTTGTCCTGAACGAATTCGCACTTGAGGCCGATGGCTTGCTCAAAGGCGCGGGCGTTGAAGCTTTCGAAAAAGAAGCCGCGGTCGTCGCCAAAGACCTTCGGTTCGAGGATAAGAACTTCGGGAATGGCGGTGCGCGTCACTTGCATCAGTAGACCTTTTCCTTGAGCAGACTGAGCAGGTATTGCCCATAGCCATTCTTGGACAGTGGCTGGGCAAGTGCTTCGAGTTGTTCCGTGCTGATCCACCCCTGACGAAAAGCGATTTCCTCCGGGCAGGCAACCTTGAGGCCTTGACGTTTTTCGATGGTTGCGATGAACTGTCCGGCTTCGAGCAGGCTGTCGTGAGTACCGGTATCGAGCCAGGCGTAGCCCCGGCCCATGATCTCGACATCGAGCTGACCCTGTTCAAGGTAGAGACGGTTGAGGTCGGTGATTTCCAGTTCGCCGCGCGGTGAAGGCTTGAGGTTGCTGGCCAGGTTAACGACCTGGTTGTCGTAGAAATAGAGGCCAGTGACAGCGTAGTTAGACTTGGGCTGCTGCGGCTTCTCTTCAAGGCTGAGCACCTTGCCGTTGGCGTCGAATTCGGCGACGCCGTAACGCTCAGGATCATGCACGTGATAGGCGAAGACCGTGGCGCCGGCGCTACGCTGGTCGGCGCTGCCGAGTATCTGGTGGAAGTCGTGACCATAGAAGATGTTGTCACCAAGCACCAAGGCCGAGTTGTCGTTGCCGATGAAGTCGGCGCCGATGACGAAGGCCTGGGCGAGGCCGTCGGGGCTGGGCTGGACGGCGTATTGCAGGTTGACACCCCAGCGCGAGCCGTCGCCGAGGAGTTGCTCGAAACGCGGGGTGTCCTGCGGGGTAGAGATGATCAGGATGTCACGGATGCCGGCCAGCAGTAACGTGGTCAGCGGGTAGTAGATCATCGGCTTGTCGTAGATCGGCAGCAGTTGCTTGGAGACAGACAACGTGGCGGGATGGAGCCGGGTGCCGGCGCCGCCGGCGAGGATGAGGCCTTTGCGGGTGGTCATGATGGATATTTCCGGATTGTATCGTTTGCGTATTCGAGCAACTTTGGCACGACTTCAAGGAGGACCGGGGCCAATGCCGCTACGGCGACATATATTTCGAGCATTTTCTCTGTCGCATATTCATGAGCGATCAGGTTTCTCAACTCGCGAATCATGATCATTTGGGTGGCATTTGCCCAACCCCTTTTTTCTGCACGGTAAATTCGGTCCAGCAGGGTTCCACCCGCTGTCAACTCGATCTCATCAACCAGGCGGAAAACGCGCTGAATGAGCAAGTCAGCCAATCGGGCAAAGCGGCTGGTGAGAGACTCCAGACGCTCCAACTGCTCTGGCGACAAAGCCTCCTGACCGATAAGGTTACTGCATCGCTCGATCGAAAACTGAAGGTACCCGGCGGCAAGTTGCAGGTCTGCCAGCTCTTCTTGTAAAAGTTCGATTCTAACTTTTGTCACAGGCTCACCCCCTCTTGCATCACCATTCTGGCAAAAGGCCTTGAATCATCTGGAAATACGGCAATGTCAATCTTGCGCTCACCGAGCCTCTGGTGAAGCTGTGCCAAGATTCCCAGTTTGGTCATGAGGGTAATTCTTTTTGAAAGAACCAGGAGATCGATATCCCCACCCTTGGCTGAATCATCGGCACGCGATCCAAAAAGATAGATCGAAGCCTCTGAATCGGCCTCGCGAATTATTTCGCGAATTGCTGATTGTTCTCTGGCGTCCAATCTCATTCATATCTCCAAGCGAAATCGCTTCCTTTGCCGGCTACCATGGATCTCAAAGTATTTGCTGGAGAATGTGGCGGAGGCCAGCTTGCCAATGGGGCAGTTCGAGGCCGAAGGTGTTATGGAGCTTTTTGGTATCGAGCCGCGAATTGGCCGGGCGCTTGGTAGGCGTTGGATAATCGTTGGCGCAGATGGACTTGATGGCTTCCGGCCGGACTTTGAGCGACTTGCCCCCCTTGATGGCCTCACCGATGACGAAGCGGGCATAGCTTCCGGGCTGGAGAGGTCACATTCCACCTGGTCGACCGCGACGATATCGCCGAGCGGCGCCAGAGCGCGCTGAAGTTCAAAGCCGACCTGGCCGTTCTTACCCGTGAGGAGAAGATTCATGCTCACGCCCCGTACTGCTTGCCAACCCAGTTCTTGTAAGCGCCACTGGTGACATTGCTTACCCAAACCTGGTTATCGAGATACCACTGCACCGTCTTGCGGATGCCTGTTTCGAAGGTCTCTGCAGGCTTCCAGCCGAGCTCGCGTTCGATCTTGGAAGCGTCGATGGCATAGCGGCGGTCGTGGCCGGGACGGTCCTTGACGTAGGTAATTTGTTCTTTATACGCATTGCCATCGGCCCTGGGACTGAGTTCGTCGAGAATGGCGCACAGGGTATGGACAACATCGAGATTTGGCTTTTCGTTCCAGCCACCGACATTGTAAACCTCGCCTACCCTGCCCGCTTCCAGGACGCGGCGGATTGCGCTGCAGTGATCCTTGACGTAGAGCCAGTCGCGGATTTGCTGACCGTCGCCGTAGATGGGTAGCGGCTTGCCGGCCAGAGCATTGTGGATAACCAACGGGATGAGCTTTTCCGGAAAGTGGTAAGGACCGTAGTTGTTGGAGCAGTTGGTAGTCAGAACCGGCAAGCTGTAGGTATGATGGTAGGCACGTACCAGATGGTCACTGGCCGCCTTGCTGGCAGAGTACGGACTATTGGGTTCGTACCGGTGCGTTTCGGCAAACGCCGGGCTGTCTTTGCCAAGCGACCCATAAACCTCGTCGGTCGAAACATGGAGGAAGCGGAAATTTGATTTTGCTTCGTCTGCCAGATCGTTCCAGTAAGCACGTACGGCTTCAAGCAGGTGAAAGGTGCCAACGATATTGGTCTGGATGAAGTCTTCCGGGCCATGAATGCTTCGGTCGACGTGGGATTCGGCAGCAAAATTGACGACAGCGCGGGGCTTGTGGTCGGCGAGCAGCTTGGAGAGCAGTTCGAAATCGCCGATGTCGCCCTTCACAAAATGGTGACGGGTGTCGTTCTCGAGCGAGGCAAGGTTCTCAAGGTTGCCCGCGTAAGTCAGTAAATCAAGATTGACGACGGGTTCGTCGGATTGAGCCAGCCAGTCAAGGACGAAATTGCTGCCAATAAAGCCAGCGGCGCCAGTAACCAGAATCATCTTCCAGCCCCCCGTAAAAACGTTAGATTATACCGCAACGCAGCAACCTCTCTCCACCCTGACTTTCGTCATAGAGAGCTCAGGTTGTCACTCCGTTCTTGGCCGCAGGAAGCTGGCGAAACGTGGCAACCCACTGCTGGTAATGTCGCGATAACGATAAGTTACGGTACTGCCGATCGGCGGCGGATTTCGCCTTTGCTCGTCTGTAAACCCTGTGCCCAAAGAGAACTCGCGGCCATCTGATGTACGTACGCGCAACGCCCCCAGCATTCCCACGTACTTACCTTTGCCGGGAACGTGTCCGATAACCAGCGCGTCGGCATCCTCCCAAGGTTTCATTTTCAGCAGCGTATCGCTGCGGCCGGTTTCGTAGAGGGCATCGGCACGATGAAGCATCAGGCCTTCACCGCCGGCCTTGACGACTTCCTTGAAGCGCTTTTGCAGGCTGTTGCGGTCGACCGCCGGAAACTGCTCGATTTCACGCAACCAGGGAACATTGGCCTGGCGGGCAATCTGGCGCATTGCCTCGGCACGTTCGCTGAAAGTGCCGGCTGCTCCCGGCAACTCGAAAATCATGTAGCGCACCTGGCGCCATTCACCGTCGTCCGGCACTTCGCGGCGAACGATGCCGGAGAGGCGCTCGAAACTGCCGCGACCCATCCACAGCTCACCGTCCAGGGCCTGCTTGGGCAGACCTTCGATGAACCAGCGCGGCGCGTTGATTTCCTTGCCACTGCGGAAGCGCAAGGTATTGCCGTCCCAGATGGCGCGCACGCCGTCGAGCTTCTCGCTGACGAGGTATTTCGCGACATCGGCCTGATTGCGATAGACCTCGGCGAGCAAGATGGCCGGTGGCTCTGCTGCAACCGCGATGACCGGGAGTGCAAGCACTAGGGCGATCAGCCAGGCTCCCAGCAGGCGCAACATCAGTCGCCCGCCCAATCACGGCGCGCTTGGCGGGCAATCCCGAAAATCTCTTCCAGCCGCTCGCCGTCGCTACGGACAAGCGCCGTGCGCAGTTCGTCGAGCTGCGCGCGATAGCTGTCCAGTTCGCCCAACAAGGCATCGCGGTTGGCAAGGCAGATGTCGCGCCACATTTCAGGATGGCTGGCAGCAATGCGCGTGAAGTCGCGGAAGCCGGAAGCGGCAAAGGTAAAGAACAGGTCGGCGTCTTCACGCACCGCGAGATCGTGGACCAGCGCGAAGGACAGCAGGTGTGGCAGGTGGCTGACGGCGGCAAACACCCGGTCGTGCGCTGCCGGAGTCAGTTCATAGATATCGGCGCCACACCGGGACCAGGCGCGCTTGATGTGGTCGAGCGCATCGTCACTGTTTTCGGGCAACGGGGTGACGACGACTTTCTTGCCTTGATACAGATCCCAGCGCGCTGCGCCCGGGCCGCTGTTTTCGGCACCGGCGATCGGGTGGGCGGGAACGAACTGGCCAATCCGCTCGCCGAGGGCGGCACGGGCGGCGGCAATCACATCGCCCTTGGTCGAGCCACCGTCGGTGACAATGGTATTGGGCCCGAGGTAAGGGGCGATGCGCTCGAAAATTTCCGGCATTTGCGCCACGGGTGTCGCCACCAGCACGATGTCGGCATCCTCGATTTCATGCGTCGGATTGATGCCGGCGCGGTCGATGACGCCGAGCTCCTGCGCGACGCGCAAGGTCGATGGCGTGCGGCCGAAGCCGACCACTTCCTCGACCGCCTCGGCTTCCTTGAGCGCCAATGCGAAGGAACCGCCGATCAGACCGGTGCCAAAGACGACAACCTTGCCGAATTCGGGCATTTACAGCGCCTTCTCCAGCGCGTCGAGGAAGCGGGCATTTTCCGGCTCGGTGCCGATCGTCACACGCAACCATTCCGGCAAGCCATAACCGCCGATGGGACGAACGATGACGCCCTGCTTCAATAGCTTCTGATTGACCGCCGCCCCGTCACCCGCCCTGAAAGTCACGAAATTACCGTGCGACGGAATGTGTTCCAGACCAAGGCGCTTCAGGCCGGCGACCAGTTGCTCCGTGCCGCGCCGGTTGAGCTCGTAGCTTTCGGCGACGAACAGGTGGTCATCCAATGCGGCAACGGCGGCTGCAATTGCCAGGTTATTGACATTGAATGGCTGACGCACGCGGTTCATCAGGTCGGCGATTTCGGCGGAAGCCAGCGCGTAACCGACGCGCAGGCCAGCCAGGCCGAAAATCTTGGAGAAGGTGCGGGTCACCACCAGACTCGGAAAGTCCTTGATCCAGGCGGCGGTATCGACGCGCTCGGCCGGTGGCAGGTATTCGTTGTAGGCCTCGTCGAGCACGACGACGACATCCTTCGGCACCGCTTCGAGGAAGGCGCGGACTTCCGGATAGGGCAAGAAATTGCCGGTCGGGTTATTCGGGTTGGCGATCCAGATAATGCGCGTATCCGGCCGGATGGCGGCGCGCATGGCATTCAGGTCATGGCCGTAGTTTTTGGCCGGCGTCGAAATCAGCTCGGCGCCGGTCGACAGCGTCGCCAGGGGATAAACGGCGAAAGCATGCTGGGCAAAAATGGCAGAGCGGCCGGGGGCCAGGAAGACGCGAGCGATCAAGTCGAGTACGTCGTTCGAACCGTTGCCGAGTACGACCTGGTTCTGGGCGACACCTGCACGTTCGGCAAGTGCCTTGATCAGGTCGAACTGGTCCGGGTAGCGCTCGATGCCATTGATTGCCGCTTCGACCGCCTTCTTTGCCTTCGGGCTCATGCCCAGCGGGTTCTCGTTGGAGGCCAGTTTGACGATTTTTTCGACCGGAATCCCCATTTCGCGGGCCAGTTCGGTAATCGGCTTGCCCGGCTGGTAGGGAGAGATGGCGCGGACGTAGGACAAGGCTTGTTCGACAAGACTCATGGCGCTTTCCTCAATAAACGGCAATCGGGTAGGACCCGAGAATTTTCAGATAGGCGGCGTAGCTCGCCAGTTTTTCCAGCGCTGCCTTGATCGCCGGCTCGTCGCGATGGCCTTCGATATCGACGTAGAACACGTATTCCCACAGGGCGTTACGGGCCGGCCGGGACTCCAGCCGACACATCGAAACGCCGGCCGTGGATAGCGGCAGCAGCAGTTCGTGCAGGGCGCCGGTCCGGTTCGGCGCCGACATGATCAACGAGGTTTTGTCGCGACCCGAAATGCCGGAATCGTGCTTGCCGAGAATCAGGAAGCGCGTCGTGTTGTTCGGCTCGTCTTCGATATTCTCGACCAGTTTCGGCAACTTGTAGCGCTCAGCCGCAGCCTCGCCGGCAATGGCAGCGGTACCGGGTTCGGCCGCTGCATTCTGCGCCGCCTGCGCATTGCTGCCGACCGAGATTCTCTGCGCCTTGGGCAGCACGCGGTTCAGCCATTCGTGGCACTGCGCCAGCGACTGCGCGTGCGAATAGACCTTGGTGATCTGGTTCAGATCGCTCTCGTTGGAGAGCAGGTTCTGGTGGATGCGCAGGACAACCTCGCCGCAAATCTTGAGCGACGTCGCCAGCAGCAGGTCCATCGTCCGGCCAACCGCGCCTTCGGTCGAGTTTTCCACCGGCACCACGGCGTAGTGGGCATGGCCGGACTCCACCTCGCGGAAGACGTCGTCGATCGACGATTGCGGTAGCAGGCGGGCGGCGTGGCCGAAATGCTTGGTCGCCGCAGACTCGGAAAAGGTGCCGAGCGGACCCAGGAAGGCGATGCCCAGCGGCTCTTCGAGCGACAGGCAGGCCGACATGACTTCGCGGAAAAAGAAGGTGATGTTCTCGCCAGGCAGTGGACCGGGGTTGGTTTCCTGCAGACGGCGCAGTACCTGCGCCTCACGTTCGGGTCGGTAGATGTGTCCGGCTTCGCCGTGTTCGGCCTTGATCTCGCCAACCTTCTGCGCGCAACGGGCACGCTGGTTGAGCAGCCGAAGGAGTTCGGCATCGATGCCATCGATTTCGGCGCGCACGCCGGCAAGTGCCTTTTGCAGATCGTCGCTCATCGTGGTTTAACCGTTGCGTTTGGCGAAATCGTTCATGAAATCCACCAGCACCTGCACGCCTTCCAGCGAGACGGCATTGTAGATGGAGGCCCGCATGCCGCCGACCGACTTGTGGCCCTTCAGCGAAACGAGTCCGGCTGCCTTTGATTCGGCCAGGAAAATGGCATCGAAATCCGGATTGGCCAGGGTAAATGGCACGTTCATCTGCGAACGGCAATCTGGATCGACCGGGTTGTGATAGAAGCCACCCGAGTTGTCGATGCACTCGTACAAAACGCGGGCTTTTTCGGCGTTGACCGCAGCAATCCCTTGCAGGCCACCCTGCCGCTTCAGCCACTGGAAGACCAGGCCGGCCATATAGATGCCGTAAGTCGGCGGCGTGTTCAGCATCGAACCGTTCTCGGCCATCACCGCATAATCCATCACGCTCGGGATGGTCAATGGCGCCATGCCGAGCAATTCATCACGGACGATGACCAGCGTCAGGCCGGAGGGGCCGATATTCTTTTGTGCCCCCGCATAGATCAGGCCGAATTTTTCAACCGGCACCGGGCGCGACAGGATGTGCGAAGACATGTCGATAACCAGCGGTACGCCAGTATCGGCAATGCGCTCGGCGGGAATCTCGACGCCATGAATCGTCTCGTTGGTGCACAGGTGAAGATAGGCGGCAAACGGGTCGAGCTGGATTTCATCGGCCGTCGGCAGGCGCGTGAATCGGCTGCCTTCGGTGGTCGCCGCACAACGCACGTTGCCGATGCGCTGCGCTTCCTTCAATGCCTTCTTGGACCACGAACCGGTAACGATGTAGTCGGCCGAGCGCCCGGCCAGCAGGTTCATCGGGATCTGCGCGAACTGCTGCGTCGCCCCGCCCTGCAGGAACAGCACCTTGTAGCCGGATGGAATACCCATCAGCTCGCGCAGATCGGCTTCCGCCTGCTCGATGATGCCGGTGAACTCCTTGCCGCGATGGCTCATTTCCATGACGCTGCAACCGGCACCGTGCCAGTCGAGCAGTTCTTCCTGCGCCTGGCGCAATACGTCTTCCGGCAGCGCGGCAGGGCCAGCGCTGAAATTCCAGACCCGGCTCATCATTCCTCCCCGGCGGCCTCGCCTGCTGCTTCACCATTGCCTTCGCCGTTACCTTCGGCTTCGATCTCGCCGACCGACTCGACAATCTTTTCCAGTCCAGCCAGCTTCTCGCCATCGTCCAGAGAAATCAGCGTCACGCCCTGCGTCGCCCGGCCCATGCCGCGAATCTCGGCCACACGGGTGCGGATCAGCACGCCGCCGGTGGTGATCAGCATGATCTCGTCTTCATCATTGACCAGCTTGGCGCCGACGACAGTGCCGTTACGCTCGCTGTCGGCGATGGCACGCACGCCCTGGGTACCGCGGCCGGAATGACGGAAATCGGCCAGCACGGTGCGTTTACCGTAACCGTTCTCGGTGGCGACCAGCACGGTCTGCTGGTCGCTCTCGGCGACCAGCAGGGAAATGACCGACTGGCTTTCCTGCAGCTTCATGCCGCGCACGCCGCGGGCACCACGGCCCATCGGACGGACATCCTCTTCGTCGAACCAGACCGCCTTGCCGGCGTTCGAGACCAGCACGATATCGCTCTGGCCGTTGGTCAGCTCGACGCCAATCAGGTAATCGCCCTCGTCCAGCGCGACGGCGATGATGCCGGCCTTGCGCGGGTTGGAATAATCGGACAGAGGGGTCTTCTTGACGGTACCCATGACGGTGGCCATGAAGACATATTGATCTTCGGAGAACTCCTTGACCGGCAGCACGGCGTTGATGCGCTCGCCCTCTTCCAGCGGGAAGAGATTGACGATCGGCTTGCCGCGGCTGGTCCGGCTGCCCTGCGGCGCTTCGTAGACCTTCAGCCAGTAGCAGCGGCCGCGGTTCGAGAAGCACAGGATGTAATCGTGCGTATTGGCGACGAACAGGTGATCGACAAAATCCTCGTCCTTGATCGCCGCCGCCTGCTTGCCTCGGCCGCCGCGGCGCTGGGCGCGGTAGTCGGCGAGCGGCTGGGCCTTGACGTAGCCGCCGTGCGACAGGGTAACGACCATGTCCATCGGCGTGATGAAGTCCTCGATGCCCAGCTCCTGCGTGTGCAGGACGATTTCAGAACGGCGCTCGTCGCCGAACTGGTCGCGGATCAGGGTCAGTTCACCGACGATGATTTCGGTGATGCGTTCCGGCTTGGCCAGGATATCGAGCAAGTCGAGGATCTTGGCCATCACGTCCTTGTACTCATTGACGATCTTGTCCTGCTCGAGACCGGTCAGGCGCTGCAGGCGCAGTTCGAGAATGGCCTGGGCCTGGGCGTCGGACAGGCGGTAGCCCTGTTCGGACAGACCGAATTCAGGAGCCAGGCCGTCCGGCCGCGAGGCATCGGAAGCCGCGCGCAACAGCATTTCCTCGACCACCGGGCTGCGCCACTGGCGACCCATCAGGCCGACCTTGGCGTCGGCCGGCGTCGGTGCGGCTTTGATCAGGGCGATGATTTCATCGACGTTGGACAGCGCAACGGCCAGGCCTTCGAGGATGTGACCACGTTCGCGCGCCTTGCGCAATTCGTACACGGTGCGCCGCGTCACCACTTCCCGACGGTGCGAAAGGAAGCATTCGAGCATCTGCTTCAGGTTGAGCAGGCGCGGCTGGCCGTCGACCAGCGCCACCATGTTCATGCCGAAGGTGTCCTGCAACTGGGTCTGCTTGTACAGGTTGTTGAGGATGACCTCGCCGACTTCGCCGCGCTTCAACTCGATGACGACGCGCATGCCGGACTTGTCGGATTCGTCGCGGATATCGGAGATACCCTCGATCTTCTTCTCGTTGACCAGCTCGGCGATCTTTTCGATCAGCGACTTCTTGTTAACCTGGTAGGGAATCTCGTCGACGATCAGCGCCTGACGGCCATTGCCCTTTTCCATGTCCTCGAAGTGGGTGCGGGCGCGCATGATGACGCGGCCACGGCCGGTCTTGTAGCCTTCGCGCACACCCATCACGCCGTAGATCAGCGCTGCAGTCGGGAAGTCCGGCGCCGGGATGTATTCGATCAGGTCGTCGATGGAGATCGCCGGGTTTTCCAGCAGGGCCAGACAGCCGGCCACCACTTCATTCAGGTTGTGCGGCGGGATATTGGTCGCCATCCCCACCGCGATACCGGACGAGCCGTTGATCAGCAGATTGGGGATACGCGCCGGCATGACCAGCGGCTCCTGCTCGGAACCGTCGTAGTTCGGCCCAAAATCGACGGTTTCCTTGTCCAAGTCTTCCAGCATCTGGTGGCCGATCTTGGCCATCCGAACTTCGGTGTAACGCATCGCCGCCGCGCTGTCGCCGTCGACCGAACCGAAGTTGCCCTGGCCATCGACCAGCATGTAGCGCAACGAAAAGTTCTGCGCCATGCGGACGATGGTGTCATATACCGCGGTATCGCCGTGCGGGTGATACTTACCGATCACGTCACCGACTATACGGGCCGACTTCTTGTAAGCCTTGTTCCAGTCGTTGTTCAGCTCGTGCATCGCGAACAGGACGCGGCGATGCACCGGCTTCAGGCCGTCGCGCGCATCCGGCAGCGCCCGGCCGACGATCACGCTCATCGCATAATCGAGATAGGAACGCCGCATCTCGTCTTCGAGGCTGATCGGCAGTGTTTCTTTGGCGAATTGATCCATGTCTCACATTAGCACCGCTTGCGCGATGCCTTTATTGGTTGAACTGAGCGTAATTTGATATTTTAACACGCCGCCCATCCCGAGACAGACGCCGATTTCCATGAAAACACCTCTCGCAGCCATCGACCTTCTGATCGAGCCAAGCTGGATTGCTGCGGTCGACCCCGATGTGGTGCTCAAAAATCATTCGGTCGCTGTTCATGCCGGGCGGATCATCGCCGTGCTGCCCACTGGCGAAGCGCGCAATCGCTTCAATCCGGGAAAACACGTCGTCCTCGAAGATCACCTGCTGATCCCCGGCCTGGTCAACCTGCACACCCACGCCGCCATGTCGCTGATGCGCGGCCTGGCCGACGATCTGCCACTGATGGACTGGCTACAGAAATACATCTGGCCGGCGGAATCGGCCAACGTATCGCCACAATTTGTATATGACGGTACGCGACTGGCCTGTGCCGAGATGCTGCTCGGTGGCGTTACCTGTTTCAACGACATGTATTTCTTCCCGGAAGCTGCCGCCACCGCCGCGTCCGAACTCGGCATGCGCGCCATGCTCGGCATCACCACCCTCGAATTCCCGACGCCCTACGCCAACGACGCCGACGATTACATCGACAAGGGACTCGCCGTCCGCGAGCAATGGCGAAACCATCCGCTGATCGGCTTCTGCCTCGCCCCGCACGCCCCCTACACGGTCTCCGACGCGAGCTTCGCACGCATTCTCACCCTTTCGGAACAACTCAACCTGCCGATCCACTGCCATATCCATGAAACCCGGCAAGAGGTCGTGGAAAGCCGCCGGCAGCATGGCGAAACACCACTGGCGCGACTCAAGCGTCTCGGCCTGCTCGGTCCGGGATTCATCGGCGTCCATGCCATCCATCTGGAAGAAGACGATCTTGAACTGCTGGCAGCCACCGGCTGCAGCATCGCCCATTGCCCAACGTCCAATCTCAAGTTGGCGAGCGGCATCGCTCCTGTGGCGCGGATGCGACAACTCGGCATCAACGTCGGCCTGGGAACCGATGGCGCCGCCAGCAACAACCGTCTCGACATGTTCGGCGAAATGCGCCTCGCCGCCTTACTGGCCAAAGGCAGCACCGGTGACGCCAGCGCCCTCCCCGCCCGCGAGGTCCTGCGCATGGCGACACTCGACGGCGCGGTGGCCCTCGGCCTTGGCGACGAAACCGGTTCGATAACGCCGGGCAAGGCTGCCGACCTTGTGGCCGTCAGCCTCAATGGACTGAATACCAAGCCTTGTTACGACCCGGTATCGCATCTCGTCCACGCCGCCGGTCGCGAATGCGTAACGCACGTCTGGATCGCCGGAAAGTGTTGCGTAGACCACAAAACGCTCGCCGGAAACGGCCAAAATGACTTGGAATCGGCGTTAGCCCTATGGCAGAATAGGCTCGAGGTCCGTAGGGAATCCTGAATACAGGTCGCTACTCGGGTAAAAGGTTTGCTAATTTTCTTCAACGAGGGAAAACAATGATCAAGAACATTGCCAAGAAATCGCTTCTTCTGGCTCTGCTGGCCGGCATCGGCTTCGGCGCCACTGTTGCGCAAGCACAAGAGCGCGTTTATGTCATCGACCAGCGCGATGTCGTCGCCCGTAGCGGCTTCGACCTGT
>Ga0209507_1000321_pt1 | contig 57680 bp, 72 predicted proteins | sample AD_UKC028_MetaG_FD_184414 | JGI IMG/M metagenome (GOLD analysis project Ga0209507, IMG submission 184414) | Active sludge microbial communities of municipal wastewater-treating anaerobic digesters from USA - AD_UKC028_MetaG (SPAdes) (version 2) | ecosystem: Engineered > Bioreactor > Anaerobic >...
GAGGAAGGTATAAAACAAACTAAGTTTATGGGAGAGCAGCTCGACCTAGCCATGAAGGGTGTTGCAACTTCTTATAGTGAAGAGATTATAAAGTTAGATAATCAGATACAAAAGATACCTGATCCAAGAGACCCTAAGAGAATAGAATTGGAAGCTACCAAGAAAGCAAGAGAGGAACAACTAGCTACGATTCAGGGTCATGTTATGGACTTAATGAAAACTAGAGCACAAGAAGCAGCACAGACTGAATCTCATAAGGTAGAAAGAGAAAGAATAGCCTCTAATGAGAAGATAGCGGAAGAAGGAAGAAAGACTCAAAAAGAAATTGCTAATACTCCTCAACGTGCACCTCAACTCAATCCTCTTCAACAGTTAGAGTATGACACTGTTAAGGGTATGTCTGAGCAAGAAAGAAAACAATACTTTCTTAGTAAAGGTCTTAAAGCAAATCTACCAGAAGTGATACAGTCCAAGAAAGATGAAGCAATTAGTAAATCGGTAGATAAACATATGTCTAATTGGATAAGTTTAAGCGAAAAGAATACTAAGGAAGTAGATGCATTTGTAAGGAGAAAAATAAAAGCAACTGGTGCACAGAATCCAGACCAAAGACGAGCCGAGACTGTTCTAGAATACTATAGAGATGAAGCGGTTGGTAGACAATCTGGAGCCGATATATCATACTTTGGTGGGTATAGAGGTGCATTAGGTATTTCAAATCCCGGTACTATCCAAGTTGCCTATCCAAAGGGTTCAAGTAATATGGTAACAGTACCAGTACCAACCTCTGGTAAAATGAGACCAGATAATTTAGAAGCATATGCATATTATTATCTAGATGAATTGAAGAAAAAACAAGGAAAATAAATGGAAGATAATCCTTTCTTCACATCTTCACAAGCTAGTACTATAAAAGTTAGTGGCACAGAAGATGAATATAACCCATTCTTAAAACCACTAGACTTACCTAAGTTAGAAACTCAGCAAGTCCAGCAGAATCCTATATCTCCTCCTGATAATTTACAACAGATGGAGATAGAAGCTGGGTTACAATCTGCTGGGTTTGGAAAGTCATATGGAATGGGAGAAGAAGCCGTAGCTCAAAGGAAAAAAGAAGCTGGGATTCTCAATACTGAAGTTCCAACTTCTATGCTTGAAGAAGGAGGAATGTTTGTAGCACAAACTGGACTTAAAACTACAGCTGGTGTTGCAGAAGGAACAGCATCTCTACTAGACAAGGCTAGTAAGATTCTTCCTTATATACAGGGAAAGAAAACGGAATTAGATTTAGATGAACTAGCTTATTGGGAACACAAAGCATACCCTAGACTCAAGGGAATCTATGGAGAAACTCTTCCAGAGCAGGCTGTGTGGGCAAAAAGAGCTCAGGACTATTCCGCTAAAACAGGAAGAAGTTTATGGGCTGATATGTCTATTAGGTCTCTCAGAAATAATGCTCAATATATTAGAGATGAATTAATAAAGAAAACTAGTGCTGGTATGGATGTTGCCAGCGATATAGCTGGAGCAGTTCTATCTAGTGCACCGGGTATAGCTGAATTTGCAGCAGGGCCAGTATGGGCAGGATTACAAGGTGCTATAGAAGCTAAAGAGATGGGATTGGGATATGGGATGCAAGCAGCACATGCAGTAAAGTCTACGGTTACTCGTATGGCTGCTGGTCAATTCTTTCACATGCTACATCCTCTATCTAAAAAGTATGGTTTGTTGGGTCAGTTTGAACAAGCTGCATTAGCTGGTTCTTGGGGTGGAGCAGAGTCACTAGCTAGACCAGCGATAGATGATTTCATAGATAGAAGATTGTTAGATACTTGGAAAGCAGCTGGATTTGATATAAGAGATATGGAGAAGTACAATAATCATCTCCAGATGAAAATGGTACAGGAAAGAACTAAATGGAATGATGCGATACAGTCATTTACAGTCATGGCATTAATGGGGTCTTCTCCTAAGCCAAGTGATATACAAATACCAAAGAATCTAAGAAAGCAATTTGGTTCTATGTATTTTGACCCTAGAGATAAAAAGCATATGGATTTATTTAGAGCTTTTAATCAGGGAGCAATGTTTACAGAGAATGGTGGAATAGTTGAGATAGAACCAGTACTCTATGAGAAAGGACATCGATCTATATTCGGGCAAGCTCTAGAGGAAGCTGGATACCAGATTCTTTATGGAGATATACCAGCTACAGAAAAAGGTAAACCGTTAGGGCGTATACAATATAGTCTTGGAAGAATTATAGTAGATAATAAATATTTGCAAGAAACATTTGATAAACAAATATGGACTGGCAAGAGGATGGGTCTTCCTAAAGACTATTTTAAAACAATAGAAGAATGGGAAGACTTCGTTTTATCTCATGAGTTAGCTCATCTGAGGACTAAATTAGACCCAAAAGATTTTAAAACATATGAAGAGTATGAGGAAGCAGTAGATAAAAAAGCAATAGAGTTAGGAAATCAGCTTACTAAAAAGCCTGTACCGGAGATACCACAGAGAGAAATACCAGTAGGCAAAGAGCCAAAGATTAAAACAGAGGAACATTATCCTGAGTCATATGATACAAAAGAATTAGAATCATTACCCATAGAGGAATCAGATTCTTTTATGCCTGAGTTGTTTAAGTTTGGATTAGGTGAACAACTCATGGGTATTAGATATTATGATAAGGCTAAACAATTAGAGAAACCTTATCAGATGAATGAAGGAAGAAAGCTAGTAGAATCTCCTAAAAAAAGAAGTATGGCTGAGAGAAGAGCATTAACTTCTGAGATTAAGAAGACATTAGATATTATGTCTCTTCCCTCTATTACTACAGAGATAGGTCATGGCGTTAATGATGGAGAAGCTAGAGCTATTGCTGGTAATGTAGTACTAGCATCCATTGGTACAAATCCTGATCAGAAAGGACATGTACCTTGGTCTGGTGCACTTCAGGTAGAATATATTGGCAAGGTTGATGGGGTTCATATAATAAATTATGAAGGAAAGAGATGGACTATACCTGATAGTCAATTTAGGCTTGTATCAGATAGACCAGCTGGAGCCACTGATGTTGTTAAACATAATTATCGTGGTGTAGATAATGGTGAACTAGATGATAATTACATTAAATCAAAACCATATACCGCTTTTATAAGTACCAGTAAATTACAGACTAGCATACATGATAATATGATTTATCAGAAGCTAGGGGACTTTACTGGAGACCTAACTAAAGATATAAATGTTATAGAGAAGTTAGTAGATAAGATTAAGAAGATGGCATTGTCTTCTAAGAATCCTACTAGAGATATAGAAGTACCAGCTCAATATGGTTTTGTATTTGACAATCTTGTTTCAGGTAAGAAGAAAGGATATACTCGTACATGGTCTGATGGAGAGATAGGCGATGTTGTTATTGTAAGACATGGTAATAGAGAGCAAAGATTTATAATCAAAGATAAAATATTTCTTGATCCAGCATTAGTTATAAGGAGAGAAAGTTTTTCAGATGTTAATCCAGAATCTGCTGGAATGAAATGGAGAAAAAGCGAATCTTATAACGAAGAATTTGTTAAAGCATGGGCGAAAAATGAATTAATATCAGCTGATAGAGCTGATGAATATAAGAATCAATATCAATATATATTAGAACCAATTAAGAGAGTAGATGATGTAGAATTGTCTTTAGCTCCCTTTGCTAAACTTCAGGAGAAGTTTCCAGAAACATACTCCAAGTTAGTAGAGAGACTTAACGAAGCACAAAACTTTATAGATAATGTTAAGAAACATGCTACTATCAAAGAAATATCTAGTGAGACTGGTAAACTATATCATGTAGATAGATTGGTTTCTATTACAGAGAATGGAGAGAGAGTATTTCTTACCAAAGAAGGTTCTATTATAACAGAGAATGGTCAGATACTTAGGCCTACAGCTCATGGATTTGTTAAACCCTTATATCAAGGCCCTTATAGATTGGAGCCTAATCCATCTAGACCTTGGGAAGAATACATGGTTGGTGGCCCAAAGGATCATCAGATGCATGGTAAGTTATTTGCTACTTTATTTAAGTGGCAGATGCCTGCTTGGGCTCAGAAAGAATTTAGGCTATGGGGAAATAAAGAAAGGATAACATTCTTTGATCTTCTTAAACGTGGATATAGAATAGGTAATCTATTCAAATCAGAGAATGTTAAGTTCCATGAAGTTGGTGATCTTATACCAATTACCCATTATGATATAAGAAAAGAAGGACAGATAGTATCTAGAAAGCAATATCCAGCTGATGAATTTAATCAAAAAGATTTATCAATGGAAGAACAGGGTGCGAGGGAGACTAGAAAGACTGGCTTACTTAGAGTTACATTTAAAGAAGAAGCTAATATAAAAGACTTTGAGAACAAGGAGTTCCTTAAGAATTTAGCTGACGCTGAATGCATGACTCCACAAGCGGTTAAAGACTTCTATCTCAATCCTACTGTTCGTAAGTCTGTATTTGATAAGAATGGTAATGCTACATTCTTACGATATGAAATGGTATTAGACCCAGATGGTGCTCCAGATATAAAAGAGTATGGAAGAATACCAACTAAAGCAGAAGAACTTAATGTTCCGAAACTCAAGAGATGGACTAACCAAGACTTCCAAAGATTTAGAAGAGCTAGATTGCAGTATGAATATGATAGGATTAAAGCTAAACAGGATGGAGAAGCTAAAGATTGGTGTATAGATGTGGATCATAAAGCTACTGATCTATGGGAAAGATTACCCAAAGCTGATAGAGATAAACCAATAGATGAAGTATTAAATGATATACTTAATCAGGTTCCTCCTGAACCATACGACATTGAAAGACGTAGACAGATGGGTGAGGTTATTCCTAATGTCTATGGATTATCTGAGCTTATGCAGGATGGTATATCCAAGGGATACCCAGTACCAGATGTAATAAATATAATTAAAAAATCAATTGAATCTAATCTTGGTGCTGATTATAGAAAATCATTTATGGAATTTGTCAGAGATTATCCTGACATAGAAGTAAATGTTAGAACATCAGAACCTGAATTAAAATTTGCTCCAATAGCTGATGTCCAGAAACAATGGGGTCACAATGTATCTGATAAGAAACTGATAAGCAAGGGCACAGATATACCAGTAGAAGTTAATCTTCCTACTACAGAAGCTGAAGCAAAGATAATGGCTGAAGCTAATAGATATGGGATATATTTTACATTACCTATGGATAGAGGATTCATAGAGTATAATATATGGGGTTCTGGATTAAGGAGAAAGCTATTAGAACATAATAGGATAGTAAGGGAAGCATTCTCTATGGGTAAGATAGACCCAATGAGTGATATAGCTAAACAAAATTATATTATTCATCCAGATATATACTGGGATTTTGGTAAGCCATATAGAGATTTTATATTTAGAGAATCAGCCAGAAGATTAGAAAAAGAATCTAAAGTTACTACAGAAGAATTCAGTAGAGGTAAACTGTTTGAAGATAGAGAATCATCTAGATTAGAACAGATGAAAGAATATGAAACCACTATAGCAGATAGAAAAGGTAAGGCTATAACAGGAGAAAGTGGAGAGCGTACACTTAGAAGAAGTTTTGAAACAGATAGAGAAGTAAACGAGAAGCAAGTATATCAGCAGGCTCAACTTGAGGGGGAAGCTAATATAAGTGTAGATGAGTATATACAGAAGACAGCAGAGAGTGCTAATACCGCAATAGATACTTTATGTGATGACTTTATCCCAGGTTTGGCTAAAACTAAAAAGAGTTTTATGGATGCTCTAAGAAAAACTTTTGGAGGGAAGAAAGACTTACCGCCTAATGATACTATTATTACATACATACAGAATAAATTAGCTGTTGCTAAGACACAGCAAGAAAGAATAGAACTACTTAAACAATTAAGTGACGCTAAGGTAGCATGTTGGAACCTATCTGATTATTCTAGGTTATCTGGTATGCCCCACGAAGAAGCTGCTACACAGATATTTATACAGAAAGGTCTTAATCTATTTGAAGCTAAAGCAATGGCTGAATTTTTCATGGATAATTATTTCTCTATAAGCAAAGCTAGCGGAGACCTAGACGATTTAGTACAGTCCACTAAGAGACTAATGGATGATGCATGGAGTAGTGGTGCTAGAGGAACAGGATATAAGACTAGAGAAGAATTATCTAGTGCAAAGGAAAGATTTTTTGAAACAAAAGATTGGTATGTTAATAGAGTAAGTAACTATATATACTTGTTGAAAGATATATTTGATTTCTATCCTCATGCTACACCAGCAGAGAGACAACAATTTCAAGAGATTATAGACTTTATTAAAAAGAATGCTAACAAACCTACCAACTTGTGGAATTCAATAGCTGCACCATTGACAAGAGCAGACAGAAGACTGGTTGCTAAACTATTTGAGGTCAATACAAAGCTTGAAAGAAAGCAGAGGAAATTGTATACTAGTCCTCCCGGTGAAGACTTGGTAGCATTACAGCAAAGTATATGGACGCAGATAAACAACAAACCAGAGAAAGTAAAGAAAGCTATTGACGCTGCTATCTATGGTCTTCAGAATGGACTAAATATATCCACTGAACTACTTCAAAAGGTTGGTTTATTTGATAACAAACCCGGCCCAATGTCGAGATACTCCCCTCTTAATTACCAGATATATGAAATAGAAGCTGGTAAGATGGACTATAAAGGAAAGAAGCTGTGGACTATGGGATTACCCGGAGCTATTAGAGAACGAGTACAGAGTTATCTCTTTTCCCTTAAGAAGGGTGGAGTTACTCACGGTCAATATAGAGACTTAACTATAGAGGATATAATCAATCATATTACTAGAGTAGAGATAGATGTATTTCTGCAGACTAAATGGTATAACATAGCAAACATGATGGATATTACCCCTCACTTCAAGGATGTCCACAATAAATTCTTCCTTGATCCAGATACAAATATAGTAGAACCTTGGGCTAGACCCGGTAAGAGGATACAGGGTAAAGATATACTTGATGAACTAAGAGCTGCTGATAAATTAACACCAGATATAGAAAGAAGAATTAAACCTGAAGTAATATATGAAGCATGGAGCCCTCATTGGGAGACACATGAGATGGATAGGTCTGGTGATAAACCAGTACAGGAAGGATACAAACAGACATACATGATGCCTTTGGATTCAATCAGATATCTTAATAATTTTAAAGAACCAGTAAGCACGCCTATGTATGTTATGAACAGACTTCACGCTCACTTCAAAGAGTATGCTATATTACTTAACTTAGGTAGGTATGTAGCTGGAAACTTATTTGGTGATACCTCTATTATGGGATGGATGCATCCTGAATTACATAAATTAATACCGGAAATTGGCCCATCTATGCTCCTTCTTACCAAGATGGCTATCAATAACCATCCTCATTTAGTTAAGCTTCTTAATCCTCAGCAACATGCTAGTATAACAGCTGCAGCTAGGAAGATTGGTTTAGATAAGAACTACACAAGAGAGGAGCTTGCTATACTAGAGAGTGTTGTTAATCAGGGTATCCTTGAAGCTGGTATGTTAACTGAGACAGTCAGGTCTAGCAAGCCTAATATAATAAGCAAGGGTATTGATACACTGTTTGAAGGTATTCAAGGTAGAGAAGCTCTCCTGCGTCTAGCCAATGCTATCTATGTTAAAAAAGCTATAGAGAGAGATGGTACTGATGCAGTAGCTAAACGATTCCACTTCCTAGGAACACTTGAACAAGCAAAGAATTCTGAAGGTGTATGGGATGCTAACCTACTGATGACAAGAATAGCAAGAGAGATGTCTATAGATTATATGCGTAAGTCTCCCGGTTATTCTCAGTGGATATCTGGTTTCGTTATGCCATTTGGTAAGTTTTATATAGACTTTCCTAAGATGTGGTGGAGATGGACATACGATGCTGTTAATCCTAATAGTCCATTATCTATGAATGGAAGAGTAAGAAGATTAATAAGGGCAAGTGGTTCTGTCTTCTTTGCTCCAGTTATGGCAGCTGCTGTAGATGCAGCTATGGATGCTACACTTACAGATGATGAGAGAGATGCTAGGAGAAGATATAAAGCTGGTCTTAATCCTAACTTAAAGATGAAGCCATACATTCTAGCTAGGAGACCTAATGCTGATGGTACTTGGGATGTATGGAATATACCAGACCCATTTAGTATGGCTCCAACCATGAGATTGCCTAGTACATTTGTTGGTGTGATAAGACAAGTTATGGATAAGGAAATATCTATTGAGCAGGCATTCACCACATTACACATACCAAAACAATGGTTAAGACAGGAGGGTGAAGGATTAGCATACATAGTTACACCTCTTGTAAGATTCGTTAGAGGCATGGTTAATAAGAGAGACCCATATGATGGAACTACTGTAGCTCCACAGAAAGACTGGGATAACTTTAATGGTTTGCAGAAAGCTAATTACATGGCTCAGTATTTTATAAAGTGTATGTCTCCTTGGATGGCTGTGACTATGACACAAACTAAGGATAGAACTGTATGGGAAGGTATGCAGGAGTTCGCTAAGGATTATTTTGATCCATATAAATGGATGGGCGTAGCTACTTATGAAGCTCACCCAGAAGAAGATGTACAGAGAAATGTATTAGGTGGATGGACTGGTAGGTTACAGACAACTAAACGTGAACAGGAAACAACTCTAGAAACAAAGCATAATACATTACTCAACGAGATGGTAACTGATGCTATCATGCTTGGTATGGATGCAGATGATTTTGAGAGACATAAAGATTACAATGAATTCCTAGATAAGTTTATAAAGAAAACTACAGATCACTTCAAAGATAAGGAAGAAGGTAGAAAGTACGCAGAGGATGCCCTAGATAGTTTCTTAGAAAGATTTGCAGACCGTATGGATAAACCAGCTGTCCGAGAAAGACTACTTAGGTCACAGCATTTCAAGAACAGGGTTAGATGGTGGGATTCTGGTGAGGAGAAAGTTAGGAAAGAAGAACTACAAAGATCATTAATGAGAGAAATATCTGAGGCTAAGGGAGAAAAATATCTTGAAGCTCATGAAGGTACACCAGAGTCATCTAGAGGAGTTGTAGAATATATTGAAGACATGATGATGCGAGGAGAAAGACCATAAGGGGAGGAGGGGATTAACCCTCCCCCTTCAATATCTCTGCATAGTGTATTATCTTATCCATATCTGAACTACTTATTAGTTTACCAGCTGCCCTCCTATTTCTGAAAGCATACTTAATTATACTACATAGGGCAAAATCTTGGAACATCATTCCTGATTTATATAAGTCTATAGGTTCTACCTTACCTGTCTTATAATGTTGAGAACCTTTCTTCTTCCAAGGTGTTCCTGCTGCAATTTCAACCGGCTCTGGGAGATAGGCTCCATACTTCTGTAAAAATATCTTCTCTAACTGGTCACAGTAGTCTTCATAGTCTTTATCTAATTCTTTAATCATTTCTGATTTCTCTTCCATCTATCCTCCTATAAATAACATGTCTCATCGCTACATGATGGACGTTTATATAATACTTGAGAGTCCTTAGAGAAGTCTCTGTAAATTGTGACTCCCTTGCACCCTAGTTTCCATGCTAACTTATATGCATTCTTGACATCATCTACCGTAGCATTGTGAGGTAGATTAACTGTCTTGCTTATGCCTCCATCTGCCCACTTTTGCCACTGTGCTTGGACTTTAATGTGCCACTCTGGGGATATTTTGTCTGCAGTTCTTGTATAACTTGATTTGTAGAGGTCTCTAGTTTCTTCAATAACTCCAATAGTGAGGTGTCTTTCGAATACTTCTGCAAATACTGGTTCAATTCCTGAACTACAGTCAGCCAAGATTGAAAGAGAACCAGTGGGAGCAATGATTCTTTTATAGAATGCCTCTCCTCCAATAGCATTTGTGCAGCTCTTATAGACTTCTCCAACTCTATCAATGAAATCCAAAGATTCGTTACTGTCATAGTACACTCCTAGTTTTATTAATGCGTCAGCAAACCCCATTATGCCTACACCGAATGGATTATACTTATCCATAGCCTCTTTCATTTCTGGGAATGGATAGAACCCTACCTTATTCATATTCATTAAAGCTTTAGAAACTACTTTAACTACTTCTCCGAACCTATTGAAATTAAACTCATTATCTCTTACGAACTTACTAAGATTAATTGAAGCAAGGGTACAAAGAGAATCGTTAGGAATAGGAGACTCGCTACAAGGATTAGTAGTGTCGATGACCATCGAAGGATAATCTCTATTATCTTTGTTAACCCTGTCAAAGAATATGATTCCAGGGCACCCACAACTCCAAGCACAAAAACACATAATATCGAACAGAAACTTAGCACTAATCCCACCATAAGAAGTGGTTCCATGATGCAGATCAATAGATTCATTTGTGTCCACCTTCCTCATAAAATCATCATCAACCCATACAGATAGATTAAAGTTAGACAATCCTCCCTTAATCTTGCACTGTATGAAGTCCATTATTTCAGGGTGGTAGTACATGAGACCTCCCATGGCAGCTCCCCTCCTGAACCCACCCTGTTTAACGTAATCCACCTTTGCATCAAGAGACTTCAAGAAACTAATAACCCCCGAAGATGTACCTCCAGTGGATAACGGTGCACCATTTGGTCGTAGCTTATAGAAATTAAATCCAACTCCAGCTCCATACTTGAACATCATTGTCATCATGTACTCTTTACGAGCAATAGACTCCATATTGTCTTCTATACCAAGAGCACAACAAGCGTGTAACATATTAGAGTAACCAGCATTATAAATAGCAGGGGAGTTAGGAAAGAAAATACCCTGTTCCATGTAATATTTAAGTTCTGACGATAGTTTTTCATCTCCTCCTCCTAAGACATTAGAAACTCTAGTAAAAACATCATTTATAGATTCATTTGCACGTTGATAACGTGTCCCTAATAAGTGAATTGCATTCTTTGATAACAATTATATACCCTCCTCTTGTTTAGAACGATTTTTACCCCCGTTTAAGTGCGTTGCACTACGATTGGGGATACGATTTAGTTTCTTCCTATTGAATGGCATGTATGGATGGAGAGGACAAGTATGTATTCCACAATCTTCTTTCTTCTCATCATATCCACCCATGCATTGATAGCACATAGCATATAAAGTCTGTCCCATAGTAAGTCTCTTCCCTTCAAAGAAATTCAGCAAGTCTTTCCTACCCTTAGCTGTCTTTCCTTCTTCCTTATAATATTCATACTGAAGCTTTGTCTCTTTATCCATCATTGTTCTCCTTTTAGCAACTCAGGATTCTCATATATGTTTCCCATTACTTCACACCAATTAGGACCATCTGCAAAACCAGTCGATGTTAATTTACAAGGGTATGACGCTTCTTTTTCATCCCATTCAACCACCTCAATACACTCGTTCTCTTTATGATCTCCAAAATAATGTTCTGAATATTTTACTATATCCCCCTCGTATATCTCTTTGCCGTTCCTATCCTTGAGGCCGGTGAATTGCATGAGATGTAAACAGGCTGCTTCCTCGTAATGAAAAAGATCAGTTTTCCATATTGACCAATGAGGGAACATAATCTTTCTTTCATCATGCCACGCTCTAAATTTTATCTCTCTCATTTAGCCTCTCCTCTCTTAGTTTGCATTCTTCTTCTGTCTGTTTCTTACCATACATTTCAAATATAATATAATCTTCTGGGTCTAGTTCCTCTGGTATCTGATTAATGTTCTTAGTTTCTATCGCTTTATCTATCATCTTAACAAGCCAAGGATTATTAAGGATAACAGCCATAGAATTTGCAGAGAACTGAGACAATATATGATGAGGAATATCCATCGAATTCCAATATGCAATCGATTCGTGTATCTCATGCCATAATGTTTCAAGCGACAGAGTCCATGGTGTTGACCCATCAACAAATATCTTAAGAGTCTTGGGCAGATGTATGCCATATATGTTAGACCGATCGGCAATCTCCTTCCCAAATATAATTTCATAGTCATGTCCTAGTACTTTTAGAGTCTCGCTCACTATTATCCTCCTTTAGGAATATAATTTCTTTGTAACCCATATCTTTAATCATCTTCTTAGCATCCTCAATATCGTATGCACATACCCAAGCGGGGGGGAATTTATAATCCCCCTTCTTCGCTTGGAATCTAAAAAATTTAGCTTCTCTTTTCATTAGATGCTCCTATTTATAGGATAAGCGAATTCGATAACTTTATCAGTCAATCTCTTGAGGTCAAGGACATCATATCTACAGTGTTCATCAATATAATCAAGAGATTTCTGTTTGCCTTGGATTGCTCCTACCCAATGCTTAACACTCCACTTAGTCTTGTTAGAGTCTCCTAGTAACATCTCACAGGCTGTCTCAAGTTTCTTATTCACCAGAGAAAATTTAGATTTAATTGTATAGTAAACATCTTTGTGTTTCAAAGTACCATAGAATGGGAACTCTAAGTTCTGAATAACACAGCGAGTTCTAATGAACGGAATGTCAAAACGCGAACCGAAGTATGTTCTTATTATATCATAGTTCTTTAATTCTTTGACCAGCTCCTTCATTAATTTCTGGTCAGGATAGGTACACTTATAGAGTTCTTCTTTCGTTATTGTTCTGCCATGATAGTTTCCTTTCTCATCTAGAATATACCATGCTATAACAAATCCCATGTCCGCTTTTAAATTAGATGATTCAATATCAAAGTAACCTACCCTACATTTGTCTGGATTATCATTTAAATAGCAGTTGTAGTGTTCTAAATAGGTATGAGAATGTTTACATCGGTTCCTACTTAACCAAATTATATCATCTTTTTTAAGTCGGTGTACAGGAGCTATCATTTATCCTCCTTATATTGCTGTAGTTGTGGCTGTATCTGAATACCATGCACTAGATGCTGTTGATGTTGTTACTCTATATCCTGTTGGCTCTGGTGTTGGTCTGGGTCTCTGTGGTTCTCCTACTGAGATAGGAATATACAATTCATCTTCCATATGATGAATACCCTCAGCTACACATCCATGACATAATGATTGACCCTCTTTTCTTTCTCTCTTACATTCTGCTCTAGCAAAATTATTATTTGCTTTCTTGTTCAAACATATCCTCATTGTTCACCTCCTAAATTTGGTCTTAAGTTTCTCTCTTCAAAATCCATAATCATGCATTGTTCTGGATACTCATTACATACTTCAGCGTTCAAACTATCATAATTAAATTTACAGCACTTATCTGTTTTACACTTGAATCTTTTTCCTTTCTGCTTTAAATTTAAACATACTTTCATAACGCCTCCTTATGCCTCAATGGGCTATATAATTTAATATAATGCAATTTATTTCGGATGTCAAGGGGTGATGGGAGTATTGACAAAATATATTTTAGGTATTATATTATATATAGGAGGATAGGACAACATCCTCAGATAGAAAGATTTAACCGGCGATGATACGTTGAAAAGCGGTCTTCCAATGGGGGGTTTGGGGGGCTATATAAAAAATCAAAAGATTCTTTGGGGGGGGGAATTTAATATATATTATATATGTCTTTTAAATTCTTTTAAATAAATATATAATACCACTCCCCGAAGGGAAATAGATTCACATCTAATATGTTCTTTATTGGATTCTAATTATTTTATAATTCTTTTTAAAATCTATTGACAAAATTCAGAATCGGTCTTATATTCAATATATGAGCGTTTCTTCTCATACATTCGATTGCACTCTATGTGCAATATATTACAGGAGGGACATATGTCCAAAATAATCACAGTATCAAGAGTACAGGATAAGCCAATGAAGAATGGTGGTACGTTCCATATCTTAACAATTGATGGAGCAGAGTACGCATCATTTGACAAAGGTTGGGTTAATGGAGCCATGTATGAAGTAGAATTTGTTACTAGGGGAGATAGAACTAATGTAAAAAAGATTAAAGAGATCGCCCCATCTCAATCAACTGGCCCAACACTTGCCCAAGATGTAAAGAAGAACATTTATGATTATGAGATACCTAAATATCCCGCATTTGCTATGAGGTATGCAGTAGATTTAACTCAGACCATGATAACTAGCAATCTGTTAGTAAATCCTGACCACATAAAGGATGCAATAGGTGATTTTTTTCGATTCATTATGGACAAATTCGAATTCGTCACATCTCCAACAGACGATGACGGCTTTCTTATTGAAGAAGATTCTAAGTGATATTGGTGAATTGTGGAAATATACCGAAATAGAGAAAAAGAAAATGAGCTAATGCAGAGGATTAAAAATAATTGGGAAGAGAGAGAGCGTGATGGATTTGCTCTATTTGAGATATTAAATCCTAGGAAAGCGTTCTTCTCTCGGACTGATCCTCAGCCGTTAACGGATGTAGAGATAATGACTTTCATGACTGGAAAGTCTATAGAAAAAGGCTTATTAAAGCTATTGGGGTATGATCATGGAGAATCTAGACAAGTGGAGGGAATTTGGTACGCACCTGATATTAGGATGCCTGAAATCACTGAGATCAAATCTAGGAGGAGATTCCTACCTAAAGAAGGTGAAGAACACAAAGAGTTCGACAACTATATTAACCAGCATCTATCATACTGCGCTCTTGAGAATGATGTTCATGGATACCTCGGTGTTATATCTCTTGTTGAAAAGGATGGTAATACTACTAGACCAGAGTTTGCTATCTATGAGGTCAGATATACAGTGGATGAACTCAAAGAAAAACTTGAATCGTTACTTCTCAATCGTAAACGACTTGAAGACGCTCTTAGGGCAGGAGAATTTAACGAGTTGCCTACCTGTCCAGACTGGATGTGCGGAAAGAAAACCAAGCACATGGTATCAAAACCGTACTGTGTAACATGCAACAGACCTTTCTCTACAGATTATCATGTATGGAGACATGCTAAATCTAAAAGGCATGTTGTTAAAGGAGCTATATATGAGTGGGCATACGAAAAAAGGTGTAAATGGTTCGACAAATGCAATCCTTTTGGAGAAGGAAGCGAGACTTTCGAAGGCACTCTCGATTTTGACGGATTGGGAGGAGATGGAACTGACGAGCCAAGACGCTTGGAACAAGTTGAAGGAACTAACGAAGAAACCATTGAAGGTAACGAAGAATGAGCTCAATTCAATTCTATCTTATTGGTGGGAGCAAATTATTAGGCATTCTCTTAAGTCTAGTGATCCTGATGATTATAAACAGATGGCTAGTACCATTAAGCGTGGACTCCAGAGCCTCAGCCATCATGAAATACTGGCTGTCATTGATTACTTTTTTGCTAATTTTCCTCTTAATGGCACTGTTTCTCTACGTAATGCTCTCTCTAATTTTTGGGTAAACAAATGGAGAGAAGATAAGGAGATGTATTTATGATTGAGAAACAATACTTTCTAGATAGACTTAAAGAAACTGGGCTTCTCTTGAATCAGAGAATTACAAGAGAGCAAGGTGAAGCCCTTTACAATTTCTGTCATCGTTTCTCTCATGAGGCATTTGACAAGACTATGACTGACATGGTAGAGAATGGGGGATGGTTAACATCTAACGTCCTCCTCCCTAAATTACGTAAGTATGAACCAGCACCTATTGACAACACTCCAAAAGATGATTATATTAGATATTATGGGGATTGTAAAGAACATAAGTGTGAAGAATGTGAAGTAGATATATGTGGAGAAATAAACAACTTCATGTGGCCTCTTCTAAAGAGGCTCTTGAATAAGGAAATGACCTATGACGAGTACAAGGCTAAAGTAAATGAAAAATTCCCTATTATATTCAGAGAGACCAATGAAGTGCGATAAATGTGACAACGAAGTTTTATATCTGGACGAGAATGATAGGATGTTTAAAATATATGCTTGTCCTATCTGCGGTAAAAGATTTTTTGTGAGGAAAGATGAGCGAGAACAAAGCGTTTGATTTAGTACAGAGGATTCAAGAGTTATTGAATTGGCAGAGCCAATCATTTCTTGAAATAGGCAAGCTTCTTGCTGAGTTAAGGGAGGGTAAACTATACCGAGACTATGCATCTCATATCCGATGGATGGGTGACATAGCCAAGGAGCTACACATTTCTAAGTCTCAGTTACACAATTATGAGAGGGTGTGGACGGTTTTTGGAAAACGTATCCAGAAGCTGAATCTACAAATCCCTCTCCTGAGACTTATTAAACTTGTTCCACTTGTTAGAAAGGGTGAAGATATAGATGAATGGCTGCATAAAGCAGCTACATTACCTTATGAGGACTTCTTAGATGAAATACAAATATGGAAAGGAAACCCATCGTACATTGAATGCGAACACGAAGAAGTTGAAGAATACGAAAGGTGCAAAAAATGTGGCAAGTGGATTAGTAAAAAAGATTTCAGAGAAATCGAAGAAAAAAGAGGTAGAGAAGAAATGCTTAGAATTATGGGCGAAGATCGTAAAGAAAAGATTCCCCACATGTGTTAAGTGTGGTAAATCAAGCTATCTCAATGCACACCACATTTTCAGTCGGAGATATAAATCCTTATTCCTAAATCCTGATAATGGTATTAGTTTCTGTAGAGGGTGTCACTTATATTTTGCACATTGTTTCTATGAGGAAGCCAGAGACATTTATATCAACCTCCTTGGTGAAGAGAAATACAATGAGCTTAAAGAACTGTGTCAGAGCAATCAAAAGGTTACTCTACCATGGTTGGAAGAAAAATATAAAGAGTTGAAAGAAGAGTGGGGGCGTGGTTAGCCCCCCGGAGGTTCATCGTTTAACTCTGTTTCTATGTAATATTTGATCTGAAGATATTGTCTCTGATTAACTTCTTGAAAATCCCATAAGTCTCTAAATGCATAGTACTCTTCCATCTTTTTAGTTAATATCCCTAGCTCATCTACTTCTTTACCATCTTTAAATACTTCAACTCTTGCTGATATATAATCTTTATACTTTGGATTTAAGACTCCCTGTTCTATAAAACTTAAGAAATATTTCATACCTCACCTCCTAAAACAATAGTATCCTAGCATTATCATAAGTAACTATCCTTTTACTTGCTCCATAACATCCTAAACCACATCTTCCCCTCATATCGTCGTTAGGACATAGTGGTGTACCATTTGCTATTAATGTTTCCCATTTACTATCATAATCACAACCTATAGAAACTTTACCATTATTCAATAATGGACATACTGGTCTTATAGTATCTGTTAGGTAGCTCATTCACCATAGTCCTCCATAGCTTTCTTATATCCATCATCATATCCTTCCTGATATCTATCATCGATTTCCTGTTCATAATTATCTATAGCATCTGCCACATGACTATCTATACAACGTGTACATAACTCTACATTCCAAGAACCATTTCTACTTACACTAACGTCTAGTGCTCTACCACATCCATCACAAAACAAATCTATATTAACATCTGGCATGTTACCTCCTTTGAAGATAGGGGAGCCGAAGCTCCCCATTTCTTTACCTACGTATCTTCATTCTCATAATCAGGATAACCAACGCTATAAATAGAAGTGCTTTCAACCAGTCTCCATATTCAGTATTGGTCATTCATAACACCACCTCCTCTCAGTTATATTCACATCCTTCACAATCGTCTCTTTCGCAACAGTCACATGGGTCTTGTTCAAAGAAAGCACGTACATTCTCGTCAGCAGTATAAGTCATTCTCTTTACACTTATTGGTTTTATCTTACCATCCTTTATTCTAAAAGCAAAATACTGAAGCATAGATATTAAATCTGATGCTTCAATCTTAAAAAATGCATCATTACATGTACTATACAAATTAATACATCCGCTCTTTACTACATAGCTACATATATCATTTCCAGTGACTATCATTTTCACCCCCACATCTCGCATAATGCTATATATCTATAAGGGTCATATAGTTCATCCCAATCATGATAGTATGTTGATCTACCCATTACCTTATATGAGCTATTAGAATAGTAAATACCACTATCTTCAGTAAAATCTCCATATCTTGTAATTGCATTTACTTCCATAAGTGCAAATTTACCATCAACAAACTTCATTATTTCTTTCCCTACAGTTCCTACTAGGCAAGCCAGTACCCTTGTATCACTCCATTCACCTTCTGGAATCTTACCCTTAGCAGTTACATATGAGAAGAATTTATCTTTCCAGCTACTAATTATTCCATTATGAAATAGCAATGGTTTATCTGTAGTACCTTCCAGACTCAAAGGACTTTCATCTATACATATAAATGGATGAGTTAATGTATTAATTACTGGATCACCTTTCCTAAAATGACATATATGAGGGAATACATCCAAATCCTTATAGAAATTCCATGCATCCACCATATTCATAAATCCTTTCTTCCATGCTATCATTCCATCATTTGTAGGCCAAGCAAATCCTGCTCCATCGTTATTACTTCTAAATGCCTCCATGAACTCATCTCTTTTCATTTTACTTTTCTCACAAACGGCTAATAGACACATAATTCCTCCTTATATAGATTCTGGAAGTTCAACTTCTGTATATCGATTACCAGCCCTGTACACGATATCTTTTAGGCTTTCACTTGACAGTTTACCATGTTTTCTTTGCATAGCATAACAAGCCCATATAAGATTCATTACAACATATGAAAATCCTATACCCATATCAACAAACTTCTCATCTAATCCTATTACTAGCTTAGGCACATCAGTTTTATAAACATACCAGTTAGGATATCCTACACCAACATTTCTCTTATCGCTTATTACTACTATCTCATGTTCTTCCTTAAATTTAATGTTAGACATTTGAGACCTTAGTCTATCAACAAATTCACTTTCAATTGTTGATGTTACTTTGAGAGGATATCTTTGTTTCTTGTCTACCCATTTAGAAATGATAGCTGAACCATTAAATTCCTTATCAAAATTTACTAATCTAGCATATTCCTCTTTTGTTAATCCACAATACTTAGCATAGTCTTCATATGTTGGAGGAATATTATACTCAATGGAAGACCTATATATATTCTCACATAATTTCTGAATACCCTTCATTACTATTCTAGCTATCTTTGGATTCTCAAATGCTGCAGATGGAAGCGATCGATACTCAAATCCATGAGGTTGTGATCTCCATTGAGATAACTTTTTATACTCACCTCTCTTGCTTCCATTCATCTTATAGAATACTCTACCAAAGAAATCATCGAATGACTTAATCATTTCATTTGTTTGTGGAGCTTTAACTTGCTTCCCATCTACTGTTAAACCTACATGGATATGAGCACCTAATGGATATTCATTTCCTTCTACAGACAATTCAAATTCCTGATATTCATCCAATGTATCCTGAATATCTTTAATTACTTCATCTACATTATGAGAAGCTTTTGGCCTCAATTCTACTTGGCTACATGCTCCGTCAATCCCGTACTTACTGCTATAATAATCAATTCCATTTGCCTTACATATCGTTGCTATAATCTTACTTGCGTCTATTACTCCACCATTTGGAGATACCAGTTCAAACTCAGGATCGCATCCTATTGTTACCTTAATATCTGTTTTCTTTTCTACCTTATTGTACTGTTTAGGAAATAGATTCTTCTCTAACCACTTAATAAAAGGTTCAAAATACGTATAGTTAGAATTATGAGCAAAATCACATGTAATCAATGAATGATAATCTTCCAGATAATATGCTAAGAATATATTCTTATAGGTGATTGGAGTTATGTTTATAGTTCCCTCTTCTGTTTCTTCCAGATATCCCCAATCCTGACAATACTTCATGTTGAAATCTTTCAAATCAACCTCTATTGGCTTTACGAATTTAACTTTAGGTACATTTATATTGCATATAGAATACAATGTATCCTTAGCTAATGTTAAAGCACTACCATGAAGCTTTACATCTTTAAACATTGCATATAATCCTAAAGCAGAACAAGCTTGGTCGAATATTGCATTATCTGAATTACCATTTAACGGAACTGGAATCTGTTTAACCTTCTGTTTCAACTGTGGTTTATTAAGCTTATCATAATCTGGAGTTTTATAATCTAATGAATTCCCATTATAATACTCCATAATATAGTTATCACTTGTATTAATTATATCATCATAAGATGCTACATAAAAGGGATCGCCAGATAATCTATTAACTAAAAAACATACATCGCTTTCTTTTGATCTTTTAGCTATAAGATATACTAAAGCTATATGAAGGTCTTTCTTATGTTCAACTTCATATCCTGTTGTTACCATAAATTCATCATCGTACTCTTCAATTCCTTCAAAGTAATCTTGAATCTTTCTTGAATTTCCCCACAATCGATTAGCAATTCCTTCTTTATTAACATATACCTTTACCTTATTCTTTGTTATATACATGTCTCCTCCTTAAATAAATGTAATGTAATCATAAATATCTTCATCTAACCATTCAGACTTTTCATCAAGATCAATAGAATGTGTTGTAAATAAATGTCTCTTTACATTTTTAAACTTTAAATCTCTACGACATAAATTACATCTTACATATTCATCTCCTACATAATCCATTTCATTTTCGTCATCATCCATATCATGTAAAATTACACATGTTTCTTCTGCAGTCATAGTTTGAATTTGATCCGCTATCCACTTATCTTCAACCATAAATACTGATTTAGCATATTCTTCTCCATAATCATCTTTATGGCTTTTATAACTTCTGCTTAGATGTATAACTCCATCTACTTTCTTTATATCATCTTCTAAAACATTCAGAAGAGCATAAGAATAAAAAGCTATAGACATATATATCTTAAATGAATCTCTATCAGCCCAAAAGTTTATTCTTATCTTTTCATCCTCTTTTAATATCTTATTTCCTTTTTCTATTAAACTCTTAAGCTTTTGATCCTTAATCTTAAATATTTCTTGAGATATATCTTTAAACAGTTTAGTATATATCTTATTCCTATTCTCTGTTGGTTTATTCAATGGCTTTATCTTATCTTTATGTTTCCCTCCTATTGCTTCATAATTCATACATCCTGAATTTTGTATAGGGTTTGGTAATGTTCCAAAGAAATCACATGCATATGTTTTAATCGATGCTGTTTCACTTAGTACTCTTGAATTAACGCAAGTTTTACAAGCAGCCATATTACCTCCTTATTTTATTTTCTTTCCACAGCATACACAATATACTCTACCTTCTTTAGCTATATATCCATGTTTGTTACTCGTCTTCACTTGGACGCTGATAGATGTCAAACAATTCGGACATACTTTTCGCTTCTGGGTTTTCCGTACACATCGGTTCATAAGTTCCTCCTCCTTCATATAAATCTACTATCTCTTGGAACCATTCTTTGTAAAGTTTAAGGTTGATTTCATCTAATGATGGAGCTGTATTAACTTCAAATATCCATACAAAATTATCTTTATCTATACATAAATCAACAGCACCAAAATCAAGACCAGTCATATACTTAATCCACCATACAGCTTTTACTAATCTTTCTCTTGGTTTACATATTGAGAAACGCCATCCATTATCATAATTCCTAATATAATCTGATTTCCAATCTCCAGTTTCTATTTCCTGATACTTAAGACATGGAATCAGATGATTAAATACAAAATGATATCTATATTCTCTTTTGACATTTACACCTTTAGTTATAAAATCATATCCATCATTCTTTACAGTTTTTCCGGGTAGCATTAATGTTATATCTCTACCCTTAGAATGGCTAGTCTTCCTTCCATACTTAAGAAGAGAAGCAAAATTTGGAGTAGCTGGGCCTATTATTTCTACTGGTTTGAAATAAGTTAATTCATTTTTCCTTACTAGATCATCTAATCCTATTAGAAACGTATACTTATTAAACTTATATATTGAACTATTAAATAATTTACTTCCCTCTGGAATAGTTACATTATTCCTTCCATATCTAAATATATATTTCTTTGGTATTGTTCTTTTGGCTCCAAGTTCTTTAGCTAAAGCTTTAGGTGTTTCTCCAATTCCATCAATTGTTATCATATTTCCTCCCGATTTTTTCATTATATTCTTTAATAAACATAATTAAACTTGTTGCTGCTTCTCCCCTAAATTCACCAATCCACTTTTCTACCAATTGTTTAAACCATTCTGGATATATAAGATATGCTTTTTTTCTCATATCTCTTCCTTTATCATTTCTATTTCATATCCCATAATAAATGGAAAAAGCCTACGTCTTTTAGTAAGTTCAGCAGCAAATTCCATCATATTTTCTGGTAATGTATCATCTAAGTTATAGATAGCTTCATATGATCTTAAATCTTCCATCATAAATTTAACTTTTACTTTCATATCATTCTCCTAATAAATGTATTTGTTTCCATTTCTTTAAAAGCTTTTTATCTCTAGTTATCCACCTCCTAGTTCGTTTTTTAATTATGAACCACTTATTCTTAATCATATACTCCAAAATTTCTCTTGGATTAATATAACATAAACCTATATTACTAATATGTGTTATTAAAGTTCCTCTTTCATACCATGATCTTAAGGGTTGAACATATTTAATTTTGTCTCCCTTCATTCCTCCTCCTTTATCATTGGTACTTTAGCATCATATACTTCACAGCATTTTTCATAGCATTCAATTACTTCCCCTAATTTGTGAGCATATGCCTTTTCCAGATCATTTAATTTACCATATACACCATTTAATAGTGAACCTGAGATAAATAATAAGAAATTACCTGACTCAACTATTACATCTCTTACTGTTGGTGCTGTCTTCCTAAACCGTGTAACCATAATATATTCTCCTTTCTGAAAATTTGATGATACTAAACCCAGCTAAATACCCAAGCTAAGAAAAAGAAAAACATCAACCAAAAACAACTACATGCAAACGTTGCCCAAAATATCATATTAAGTACCTTTCTCATGCTTGCCTCCTAACCTAATTATATTAGTTTTTTTAACCAATGTCCAAGTATCAGCATAAGTAGCATTTCCCCTATCATAGCCTTCTAATGAATCAACAATATACCATCCTTTCCTTTTTATATCAACAATTACATGTTTTCCGCAACTCTTTCCATTAATTATATCTCCAATTTTTAGATTATCAAATTCTTCTTGAGTCATACCTCTCCTCCATTTTCTATTACTTCTATTAAGATAATTTCACAAGGGCTACCACATTCCATACAGCATTCTGTTTCATCATCATCCTGATCTCTAATTGCTTCATAAATTAATCCACAATGATCACATATAAATTTAATTCTTACTTTCATAACTACCTCCTAATGGTATTATACTTTTTATTTTCACAAAGTTTAATGGATTCAAGAGAACTGCTATATTTCTATCTTCTCCTTGATGTTCAGCAACATATATTAATCGATCTTTATAATTCATCTTTAATATGATAACAAATTGTGATTGTCTTTCACTAATTACTATATCTCCACATTTAAGCTCATTAAATTCCTCTTGTGTCATATATACCTCCTAAATTGTATTGGTTCATAAGCTCTAGATTCCCATTTGTTTATCTTATTATCTGTTACTTTAAACTTATCACATTGATTCATAAAATCAACAACTACCATTGCTGGATATCTATCAGTTAAATCAAAGTCACCCAGTCTAAATATCATTGGATCAAAAAATTCTCCTTTATTTGTCTTCATGTTTTCCTCCTAATCTTATTATATTAGTGCCGTTTCTCTTAACTAATGTCCAGTTATTATGTCGATATGCACTACCTATATATCCATAATTTACATTTTTAACGCAATATCCTATTCCTAAATCAGGCGTTCTATACATTATTTCATATTGATCACATGATAAACCTTTAATTATATCACCTGGTCTTAATGTTCTAAACTCCTCTATTGTCATATTTACCTCCTAGTTCTATTATCTTATTTCCAAGTTTCCAATTCTCAGGCATACAAGCATATCCCGGATCATTATTTTTAAGACTAGATATATAATATGCTCTTGCTGGATACATATCTCTATCAATACTTTCAACTCTAAATCTTCTTCCATGGTATGCTACTATTATATCTCCTACTTTTAGATTATTAAACTCTTCTCTAGTCATTTCACCTCCTTTAGTATATGTGCAAATGTTATAATTCTCTTACCCTTTCTAGGTGCGTTACACTTACCTTCAGAAGCCCGCCAGATACATAATAACATACACTCTTCACAAGTTTTCATATAAGCCTCCTATATATAATAGAATTTATAATAAATAATAAATAAATATAATAAATGCCAGAGCAATTACCTTTGGTGAACTTCACAGAACTTTTGTTATAGAGGTTTACCCTTTACTTGAGGTTTACCCCACAAAAAAAGGGTGAGGATTAACCCCACCCAAGTTACTACAAGTCTAAAGCTCTTACTACTTGTTCGGCACTTGCTCCTGCATCTGCTGTAAGTTTAGTACCAGCAAGACCAAAGTAAGTAACCCTGTTGTTCCGATAATCATGTACTTCTGTGCTAAGTTCTCCATCCTCAACCATAGCCTCTATGATAGATGAAACCTTCTTTGGATCGAATGACTCATTGAAGACTGAAGCCAGTTTCATACTCAAGCCCTCTACCATTGTACGAGCTCTTTCTCTTGAGAAGCCAGACTTAACATATGAGATACTACCATCTGGTGCTCTGAGTGATTCGTCCCACTGTAACATCTTCCTTGGTTCCCCCGACTTAGTCTGAGGTAGCCTTGCCAGTTGCTTCTTAATAAACTCTACTACAGTTGCACTCACTTCTTTTGAGTCCATATGCGGACCTCCTTATATTTATTTAACTACATAAGAATATAATCAATTAAAATAATTAAAGCAAGTATTGAAGGGAAGCTAGATTATTACTACCAATACTCAATCAACTACAAGGAAGGTCTTTATGTATACTAAATCAATGTATAAGGATAAGGTTATGATATGTAGACTATATGGATGTATGTTTACCCTACACACGCATTACCCCTAGGGTAGGAGCGGAACTTCGGTTGGGGTTGGTCTTAATGGAGTCCTCTCCAACGACACATGGAGCGTAAAAAGGAAAAATAATATATTGTATTGTAGTATAGGGGATATATGTTATACTCTATATATAGGTAATTATATACTAGCCTCCATCTAACTAGATGCAATATATTGGAGTGAAGCGACTACATTCACTAGATATAGAACTAGGGGTTGACAAGACACTAAAAAATGCTTATAATATATATAGGGGGATATGTGTCTATTGATTAAAAGTTTAGTAGGACTAAACAAACTGATAAAAAAATGCCTCAATATAACGCTTCTAGACATCTTATATTAAACAAATAGGAGAAAAAAGATAGCTACCCCATATAAAGATCAGGTAAAAGCAGCCAAATTAATAGCAGCTGGCAAATCCATAAAAAAAGTAGCCAAAGAATTAGACGTAGTTCCTAATACCGTTATCGCAATTATGAAAAAAGAAGATATGAAAGAGATAATGGAGAGGGAACAAATGCGTCTAGCGTCCTTCACCCCAAGAGCTGTTAAAAATGTAGAGCATTGGATAGAGAATGCAACCACTACAAAAGACCCTCAATTGATAGAGATTGGCTACAAAGCCACAAAAGACCTATTAATGTCGCAGGGTCTTTTCTCAGACAACCCAAGTCACTTCTCTAAAATCACAATTAACCAGCAAATTAACATAATTCCTCCAGTCATTTCGGAAGTTCTGAAAAAATATGGAGAAGAATTACGATTAACGAAAGATTCGGAGGTCATCGATGTCGAAATCGAAGAAAAAGAAGAAAAAAGACAAGAAAATGAGCCAAGTGGAGACTCAAATAGCTAAAAAAAGCAAGAAAAACAAGAAAAAAAGAGGTAAGGGAGGTAAATAATGGCTGATAGTGTAGCAACAAAGGTATTATACGAGGATGATAACTGGTATATAGCGTCTTTTACAAACGTTTCAGACGGAACAGGGGAATCCGCTGTCCAAAAAGTTGATATTTCAGCCTTAACTCCAGCTCCCAAGATGAAAGTCTCGATTATGAAGGTATGGTATTGTTGTAGCGGTATGTCTGTATCAATTTTATTTGATGCTGGAACTGATGATAGGATGCTTGTTCTTCAGGGGGATGGTTGTATGGATTTTTCTGAGTTTGGAGGGGTCATTGACCCTAGAAGTTCTACCCCTGTTGGAGATATTTTGTTCACCACAACCGGTCATACATCCGGTGATACCTATACTGTTATATTAAAACTTAGGAAACACTAATGGGTTTAGGAACCAGACAATATGTATGGAATGCTTCCACTCTTTCTTGGGAGGCTGCATCTCATTCAACTGTCACTGTAGGTTCTCTTACAGTTTCTGGTGTTGCAGTTTCAAATTTTCCAGAGTTAGTGACTGAAAAATATGATGAAATTGCATTAGCTTATGATGGTTCAAATCTTTCTACAGTAACATTTAAGTTATCAAGTGTAACAGTTGCTACGCTTACTTTAAATTATGATGGAAGTAATACTTTAATAGGAGTGACGAAGACATAATGGGACAAACACCATTACCAATGGGAAAGAAAGAAATTGAACAGAAAATAATGAAAAGATTTGCTATTAGGAATGACATGACAAGTCTTCCTTGGTGTATGAGCCAAAGATATACTCGGTATCACCTAGGTGAACTCCTCGGTGAATTGGGATATACAAAGGGGGCTGAGATAGGGGTAAGAAGGGCAAAGTATTCTAAATATCTGTGCGAGAAGAATCCTAATCTCACGCTGTTCTGTGTAGACCCATGGACTCCTTATAACAATAAATACCGCAAGGAACGTCAAGATAGAATATATCAGGAGGCATTAAAGAATACTAAAGGACTAAATATAAAGATTATCAGGAAGAACAGTTTTGACGCTCTTGCTGATTTTGAAGATGGAAGCCTCGATTTTGTATTTATTGACGGCAACCATACCTTTGATTACGTTGCTCCTGATATTATCTACTGGTCTAAAAAGGTAAGGAAGAACGGCATGGTCATTATCCATGATTACTACAGTTGGTCAGGCGCAGGGGTGAGGGAGGCGGTAGATGCCTATACGAAGTGTAATGGAATAACTCCTTGGTTCACAACCAAAGAACATGAGCCAACGGCATTTTGGGTGAAGCCATGAGGTTATCCATAATCACGGCAGTATTGAACAGCCACGAAGTAGTAAGACGGCAGGCGATACATTATAAAAAAATGAATCTTCCTGAAAATATAGAACTGATATTGGTAGATGACAGCAGTACGCCCCCGATAAAGGACTTTCCTCCGTTCAATATCTATCGGTATGACAACCCTGCTGAATGGACACAACCAGCAGCAAGAAATTTTGGGGTGAAACAGGCAAAGGGGGAGAGGATAATCGTCACCGACATAGACCATATCGTGACGAGGGAACTGATAGAATATGTCCTATCGAGACCAGATATAGACTTCATGAAATTTAAACGAGAAGTTGCTATATTAAACAAAGATGGTGAACTTGTCCAGAACTATGATGCGGTAAGGGCATATGGATATGAGAAACGGAGATATAGAAAAAATGGTTTCCATATAGCCCCACATACTAATTCTTTTGCCATCAGAAGGGATTTATACCTTGAGTTAGGTGGTGTATCAGAAAAATTTGTTGGTACAGGCAAATACCCTAATAGAGAAGAAGTTAATATTAGAGGAAAACTTAAGGGGCTTAGGAACGAAGGGAAGATTACTATACTGGATGCTGACACCGAAGGTGATCCAAGACCTACGCTTTACATGATACCTAATGGGCGGTTCTGTGGGGATGATGACTTCAATCCCTTCGGTCTGTTTCATACATTGAGTAGGAAGCATCCTGATCGAATACGGCTGACAAATAAGGAGAAGGCGAGGTTACGACGTGAGGCTTAGCGTAATAATTCCCGCACGGAACGAGGAATTCCTTGAGAGGACGATAAATGATGTCCTCGACAAAGCTGAACTCGACACGGAGGTTATCTGCATCCTTGACGGGTGCTGGCCTGACCCTCCCATACAGGATAGGTCGAGAGTTATCTTTGTCCACCACACGGATGTCATAGGACAGAGGGCAGCAACAAACGAAGGGGCAAGAATTTCACAGGCAGAATACGTGATGAAGTTGGATGCCCACTGTATCGTTGACCAGGGATTTGATAGAAAACTCGTAGCCCCTTATGAGGACGGAACTCTTGACAAGAGAACCACCACCATACCCCGTATGTATAACCTTCATGCCTTCGATTGGGAATGTAACAAATGCGGTAAGAGAACCTATCAGGGGCCGAAGCCTCAAGTGTGTGAATGTCAGGGAAAAGATTTCACCAGAGTTATCGTATGGCAACCACGGTTCAAACGCATGACAGAAGCGTGGAGGTTTGATTCTGAGATGCACTTTCAATACTGGAAGGGTTACGGTCAGCGTCCAGAATTTGAAGGAGATATAGTGGACGTTATGAGTTCCGTGGGGGCTTGCTTCTTCATGCCGAAGTCTTTCTTTGAGGAAATGGACGGGCTTGATGAGAAACACGGTTCATGGGGTCAGTTCGGCACGGAGATAGCCTGTAAGTCGTGGCTCATCGGGGGAAGACACGTGGTTAATAAGACTACTTGGTTCTCCCATATGTTTAGAACTCAGAACGGATGGTCGTTCCCTTATGCAATAAGCGGGGAGCAACAGGAGTTTGCCAAGCAGTATTCACGGGATATGTGGCTCAACAACAAATGGGAAAAACAGAAGTATCCGCTAGAATGGCTTATTAAAAAATTTGCCCCTATTCCGGGGTGGGAGGAAAAATGAAATCACTATTATCCATCGCTTTAATCTTAATAGCAACAACAGTATTTGCTACACCGTTTCTTGTATCAGACCCTAACAGTGGTTGCACACGATATGAGTTCACTGGAGACAGTTTCTTTGTTACCAAGACTGCCGAAGCTGACGGTTCACTTCGTTACGACCTTGCCGGTATTCCTATGGGCAACCATAACATCAACGTGACAGCTTGCAATCTATGGGGGTGCAGTACAGCCGTCCCTTTCGGATTCAGCGCAACGATACCCGTTGCTCCAAGCAATCTAAGACTTGTGCCATAAAGTGGATATGGAAGAATAGATAATGGCTGAACTATTAATCTTGGCCTTTAACACAAGCAACGCTGACTCCGCAAAGGATGTGTTCGCCTACAAGTTGGGGCATGTGATTGATGTCAAACCTGACGGTCACAAGTGGGGCAAGGAGGAATGCCTGCCGAAATTTTACCTTGTCAAACTTCCGAAGGTGTCTGTTGCAGATGTGCAGAAGTTCCTTGAAGCAAAGATGGATGTATCGACAGGCACAACACAGATAGCCATACGGAAATACAAACTTGATGTGGCGAACCTGTCTACTGCTATCAAGTCTGTATTGGAGAAGGATGGTGTTATCACTATCAACAAGGTTTCAGACTTTGAAGGGTATCTGACAAATGGCTAACGCAACAGTAACAGTCAAGTCAAGCGGTGGGGATTATACCAGCCTAAACGCTGCCCTTGCGGGTATGGCAGGAAATCTCACTACCAACTGCGGCGGTACGGGCGGGGCTGGTATCCTTACTATTGAATGTTATGCAATGCAGGATACCACATCGGCTAACACAGGTACAGGCTATACCACAAGTGCTGATTATTACATCAACATAACGGTTCCTACTGCTGAAAGACATGATGGAAAGTGGAACACAAGCAAATACCGAATGGTGGTAGACGGACATTGCTTAATAAATCAGGAAGCATATACACGAATAACAGGGTTACAACTACACCAAAACACATCCACAACATATCGTCATGGTATCTATCAGGTAGGAGCAAGCACACTCGTCGATACCTGTATTGTAAAGGGCAGTAGTGTCGCTAATAATAGAGGAATAACTGATGATGGAACTGGCACAACAACAATTCGCAATACAATAGTATATGACTGGGTTACTGGGATAGAAGCATATGCAAATATGACTGTTCAAAACGTAACCCTGCATAATTGTACCACTGGCGTATTGCGTGGTGGTGGCACTTGTGTTTGCACCAATGTCGGTGCAGCAGCCTGTACTACCGCATTTTCAGGAACAATAACCCAAAACACCTGTTCAAGTAGCACCCCTACCTTTGCCGATGCTGACAATGATAACTTCCATCTTGCCTCAAATGATTCTACATGGCATGATGCTGGTACTGATTTATCAGGTACGTTCACGACTGACATCGATGGAGAAACCCGTTCCGGTACATGGGACATCGGTGCGGATGAGTATGTGGCAGCGGGGGGCGCATCCTCAACCCCGTCATCGACACCCTCATCAACGGCATCAAGCACAGCGTCAAGCACCCCATCTTCGACAGCTTCAAGTACCCCTTCTTCAACTCCTTCTCCCTCGTCTACTCCGTCATCCACGGCATCTTCTACTGCTTCCAGCACCCCAAGCAGTACACCTTCATCCTCAAGTACCCCGTCAAGCACCGTATCAAGCACGCCCTCTCCTAGTTCAACACCGTCTAGTACAGTTTCAAGTACTGCTTCATCCACACCATCTTCTACTGTTAGCAGTACAGCTAGCTCTACTCCTTCATCTACTCCTTCACCTTCCTCTACTCCCAGTTCCACGCCAAGCCCAAGTTCAACTCCTTCCTCTACAACTAGTTCTACAGCAAGTAGCACGGCCTCCTCAACGGTATCGTCTACGGTCTCATCAACTGTTAGTTCTACACCGAGTTCTACTCCGAGTCCTTCTTCTACTCCTTCAACCACTGGTACAACAACTCCTTCTAGCACGCCATCATCTACCGTTTCAAGTACTGTTTCTTCTACACCTAGTAGTACTCCTAGTCCATCATCTACTCCTAGCAGTACGGCAAGCAGCACAGCATCAAGTACAACAAGTTCTACACCGTCATCAACTGCCAGTTCTACGGTGTCAAGTACGCCATCCTCAACGCCTTCATCAACACCGAGTCCTAGTTCAACCCCAAGCTCTACACCTTCGTCAACTCCTTCATCTACTGTGTCATCAACAGTTTCGTCTACAGCTAGTAGTACAGTAAGTTCAACTCCTTCTAGTACTCCATCGGTAGAGGATACAACTACAGATTTGTTTACTGAGGGGGCATATATGATGATTGATTTAGGTGGAGGTATTATTTATTTGAAACAGTTATCTGCTGTTTTGGAAGCAGATACAGCAACAGGCCATGTAGGAGCTATAATATGAAAGAGTTGGTTACAATAAGCAGACATTGGAACAAACCGTATATACAAGTTAATGTTACGGATGAATCAATATCTCTATCTATTACTCTTGATGATTTTTTATCAGCAGTAAAGAAGGAGATAGGGTCTGTCAGATGGGTTGTGAAAGATGAAACATTTGAGCTAAGATTGGATAAAGCTGTTAAATCTGTTCTTGAGAAAATAAAGGAAGAAAGTGTTAAGGCTGTGTAATATATTATTATTTATTTTAATATTGGTGTTTATTATGAATGTAGAACAAAAAGAGAAGATAATTAAGAATAGACCAGAGGAAGTATTGGCAATGACTCTATATGGGGAGGCTAGAGGAGCTCCATATAAAGCCAAATTAGGTATGGCTAGAGTCATGATGAATAGAGTTAAGGATGGACGATTTGGATCAAGCATAGAAGATGTAGTAACTAAACCTAAACAGTTCTCTTGTTATAACGATGGAGACCCTAATCTTGACGAGATTCTCATAGTAGCAGATGACTTTGAGAAGGCTTTTGATATAAATATTTATCTAAGAGATTGTTATAATGCAGCAATGACGGTATTAAGCGGTAAAGATGATACTCCAGTAAAGGAGTCACTTTACTATCATACAGATAAAGTTAATCCTAAATGGAACAAGAAATTGAAACTTGAAGCCAAAATAGGTAATACTTTATTCTGGAAGGAGTGACATGATAACATTTATAAAATATTTACCAAAAGTGTTGTTAGGGTTCAAGGATGTCTCAGATAAGTATAAAGAAGAGACAGGACAGGGAAGACCATGGTATCTATCTAGGACTTTTATATTCTCTGCTCTATGCTTTATTGGTACTCTTGTAACGATAGTTACTGGTGTTTCTATTGACCCTCAATTGCTGAATACTTTAGCTGATAACTTGCCAACTCTTATTTCTAGCATTGTAGCTTTAGTTGGAGCTATATTATCATTTCTTGCACAATGGAAGAGCCAGAAAAACCAGAATTTATAGAATATATTGATAAGAAGACAGAAAGAAAAGAATTCACTATCTTATCTGTCGAATGTAACCCGGAGGATTTAATAATAGAGTGGTTCAAAAAATTATTTGGAGGTAATGATGAAACTTAGTGGAATTTTGGATATAGTAGTTAAATATCTTCCTTCTCTTATTAGTATAGCAGAAGGACTCTTCTCTTGGAAAAATAAGAGTGGAGCAGATAAAAAAGAGTGGGTAACAGAGACACTTAAGACAGTAGCCACTGGTATAGCTGCAGAAAGTACTGGTGGACAGAAAGAAACATGGGAAAAGATAGCTCCATCAGTCTCAGTTATGATTGACGCTAGCGTTGAGTTGGCTAATGCTACTGGTGCTTTTGAATATGACAATATGGGCTTAGGTGGCTAATATGAAGAAGTACCTGTTCTTATTACTAATTTTATGCTTAATACCAAGTTTAATTTATGGAGCTGGTATAAACATCTCTGCTCTCCCAGATGGAGGCTCTACAGTAGATAAAGCTTCAGTTATGGTAGGTAATATTGGTAGTAGAACAGGTACAACTTCTAGATTTACCATAGCTGAGTTATTTGGTATATATATAGGCACTTTAACTGATGGAAAATTTTGTACATATAATTCTTCCACTGGTAAGATAAATTGTGCATCTAGTGGATACTTTGACCAAACAGGAAATTACACTATTACCGGCACGTGGGATTTTTCAGGCGCTACCATCACCCCACCTTCAACCATACCGACAATAGCAGGTGACAATACTTTTACTGGAACAAATATTTTCAAGAACACGGTAAGCTTCCAGAAATCAGATGCTACCCCGATAGCAATTATGCCCACCGAACCTCCAACCACAACAACTACTTTTGCCTGTGCCACAATGGGAGTTTGCGGATGGGTGTCAACTACTGCCAACTGTCTATATAAATATGATTCAACCTCTGAAACCATGACTTGTGTTAGCCCAAGTGAAGTGTATGGGATGATCCAACCATATTTATTCGATGCCGATGGTGATGGTACAACGGGCGAGGCTGGAGATGAAATTAGCGATGAGCAGTTAATCTGCGGAAATGTAAACAGCACACTATACACATTAAAATCATGTGGGGCAAAAGTAACCGACAACTCTACCTCTTCCAATGCAATTTACAAGGATTCAAGCGGCTATATCGCAAACCAGCCGACCGTCATCGACGCCCACGCTGCGTCTACCACAATAACCCTGATCCCGAATATCTGCCCCATCATCCACAACGCATCCCAGGCAGATGAAAATGTAAACAATACCCTCCCTGCCGTCGGCGCCGGCAAATGTTTTGTTGCCCTTGCTACATCAGCAGAGGCAGACAAATACTGGAGATTAACGGCAGCAGCAGTTAACACGATATGCCTCAACAGAACATGTGGAAAGGACTACATCCAATTCGATACCCCTGCCGTTGGTGATACCTTCACCTGTATGAGTGATGGAACAAATTGGTACTGCTACGATAGGGATTCAGACGCTACGGTAGGGGATTTATGATAGCGTTCATTCTTGCTTTAATTTTATTTGCTACCCCTGTTATGGGGATGAACCTCCACTCTGCCATGATGATGGTAACCAAGCAGCAATCCGCTTGTAGTTCTGCAACCAATGAGGTAGGGGATAGAACTGAATATGCTGGTTCTTTAGGTATGGGAACAAACTTTGTTTCATGTGTAGCATATACGGCAGATTGCTCTGGTAATCTTGCTTACGCTTATGCTTTTCATCAAGGCACGACATCAGAGAACCTCAAGGTGTTCGTAGCGTCTAAAACAGGGGCGAGTCCAGAAGATGAGACAATCATTTCTAACGCAGGGGTTATAACCTCGACCACTGATTCAGAATGGGCTAAAAGTTCTGCAAAGCTGACAGGGGCAGTAACAGCATCAACGGCCTACTGGTTGTGTTGGGTAAGTGATACAAATTTTTCCATGTATCTCCAAACCACGGGAACGGTGAGCAGATGGTACAACCCGATAACGGGAAGTTATGCCACACCTACTACCAACGCAGGGGACGCATGGACAGAATCGACAACGAATGAATTTTCTATTTATGTGGAGATAGAATGAAAAGTTTTCTTATAGCATTAATAATTTTATTTTCTACGATTAATATAAGTTTTGCGGCGCCCACCTGTGCTGATGGAAATTGTACGGCAGAAGATTGTCAGAACACCGCCACTCACCCCCACGTTCAGGATTGCGTAGATGGGACATCGGCAGGGGGGACGTGTACCGTACCGGCTGGCACGTGCACATGGAGTTCGCCGGTAAGAATTGGTCACGCTATCACCTTATTGGGAAGTGGAAATACATCAAGCGGAACAGTTATTACATCTGGACTTTATACGGCAGGATATAACCAGGCCACGCCATTAGTCAGGATTAAAATCCCTCTTGCGGAAGTGGCTACTTTGGCACGGATAAGTAATTTCCGTTTTAATGGGTATGACACAGCAGCAGCAAAATGGTTGCCGATAGCATACTTTTACGGACCATATACCTACAGTTCAACCACAGGGGCATTTACCCAAACAGGAATAGGAATGGTTCGGTTTGATGGAAACCATGTAACGGGCAGGAGAGGACCGTATTTATCATCCTGCTATGGGGATAATGAATGCGACACAATGCCTTTGGTATTCTATTTCTTTCTGAAAGGCGTTATCGATAGCAATGATTTCTATTTCGGTGATTCGGTTGGCGACAATATCTATGTAGCAAGGGATAAGGCATTAGAGGTAACGTGGACTAAAACATCAGGGGATTATTCAACATGGAATAATGGAACAATAGACAATATCTTTGTTGAAGATAACTCCTTTTACAAGACAAACGGGGCTCAGAATGTAATAGCGGGCAGGGCTGGTTCTATTGTTGTCAGATACAATGATTTCGACTACACGGGAACGACAACCTACCTCTATGCAATGGACACTCATGGAAGACAAGCAGGGCAATACTACGGTGCGTTTGGCGGTGAGATATATGGCAATAGAATAAAGGGGGCAACTGAGGCATACGGATACAGCGTATGTAACTTTCGAGGGGGGAAAGGGAAGATATTCTATAACCGTTATGACGGTGCAGAAGATGGCACGGTTAAGGTTGCCACGCTATATGGTGACGACTATCACTTTGGAGGTGTAGGTGGTTCTGTTGTTCTCAATACTTGTGCAAGTTCTCACCTTTACTACGATAGACAAACAAAACTTTGTGCCTCTGATCAACGGTCTATGTACCCAACAACGTATACATGGAATAACAGATATGGAGCCGTAGGAGCATCAGGGACATTGATGGTTCACCAGTTTCTTGCAGGAGCTTCGTTAAACCCCCCTTCGGTTTACCTTGCAAGGCGGTTGAGAGAAAACACAGATGTATTTTTCGACTATGCAAACTGGACACCGACAGGCACAGACAACGGGACGGATAACCCTTATGAGAAGTTATATACTTTTAGCTCGGCTGCTTCATTCACAGGGGCAGTAGCTACAAGGGCGATAGGGGCAGGGGCAGGGGCAGCAGGAGCTATAGGGTGTGGCACACTCGCTAATAGACCAGCAACATGTACCACAGGAGCAGCATATTGGGCGGGAGTCCAAAGGGCTGGCACTCCATGTTCAGACATACCTTCTGGCAGTTATGGAAGAAACCCATCAAGCCCAATAACGGGGACATTATATATTTGCAGCGCAACCAATACTTGGGGAACAACCTACACCCCTTATGAGTACCCTCACCCATATAGAAACACCTCGGACACCACGTCTCCAAGCGTTTCTACTCCTTCACCTTCAGGTCAACAGGCATGTACGGCTCCGTCTGAAGATGTAGCGATAAGCGTCCTTGCTTCTGACTCGGTAGGTGTGACAGGATGCAAGGCCTGTCTTGAAAATGGCTCAACGTGTACCACGGCAACGGCCTATGGAGACATGGATGTTACTTTGTCCTTATCATCAGGTACAGCGAATTTAGGGACATGGGGAACAACAGTAACAAGTGCCTGTGATTCTTCCATAGCTTACAACGTGAAATGCACCGATGCAACGAGCAATATTTCATCCAACGTAGTTATCGGCTACGAGATGGAGGCAGACGAAGACACTACCGACCCAACCCTTGATTCTTATTCCCTTGGGGTAAATGGCAGAACGCTCACCCTTACCTTTAGTGAACCTATTAAGAATGGAGGATCATACGCAGACACCGACTGGACATTCACCGATGATGCTGCAAGTGTCGGTATAACCTGCACCATTCAGGAGGGTTCTGCAACCGTAACGTGCCAAACGGCAGCATGTGTAGCAGCAGAATCAGTATTGACTTTAGACTTTGAACAGCCCGTAGCAGAGGACAGTTTACAAGACTTGGCGGGTAATGCCCTTGCCGATATTAATCCTGTAAAGTCAGTCACGAATAACTCAACTCAGGCCTGCGGGTCAGCTACCTCCCTCTTTTACCCTGATGTTCTCACCTATACCACAAACACCGACACGGCAAGCAACCTTGGGGTAAGATTCCAATCTTCAACGGCAGGAACGCTAACCCATGTCTGCTATTACAAGGATGCTACGCTAACAGGCACTCATACTGCCACGGTGTGGAATGATTCATGTACTCTGCTTGCTACCAAGGTTATCGGAAGTGACACCGGAACAGGATGGAAGTGTCAGACATTAGATAGTGCCGTTGATATACTTGCAGACACAAATTACCGAATAGCGGTCCACTTTCCAACATCAGCCTATATTAAAGTATCAAGTTTCTTTGCCAATGCCTACACGGAAAATAACCTATCGGTTGCATCAGGGGGTGGAAGATACCTTGATTCTGCAAATCCTGGGTGTCCTTCTTCTACAACGCAATCAAACTTCCTTGTAGACTTTATCATGGCATATCAGACTGCAAGTGGGCCTTGGCAAGTAACAACAAGCAAGACTGGAACTGGGTGTGCTTCAATTTCTGATAGTTCTTTAGTAGCTGATGAAGGAACAGCAGAGATAACCGTTACCCTTTTAAATGGCTGGCAAGTAAGCATGGGCGGAACGTGCGGAGGGTCAGGTTCTCTGTCTGGCAACACCTACACCTATACCACATCGAGCGTAACGGCAGACTGTACAGTGGTAGCAACCTGCACAGCAAAAAATATCGTGCCGTGGATAGCACCATAGGAGATAGCAACATTGACAAATCCTAAAGCTTATAAAGTATCTGATGGAAACGGCGGGCATCTGTGGGACAAAAAACGGATCAATGAATCAGTAATAGCAGGGGCAGGAACATACAAACTCATCATGCGCACTTTTGCATCAGGTGGGGGGGCAGATGAGGTGTTCTTACAAATCAATGATGAGACACAAGTACGTTTGGCTTTCAACCCCACTGCAAGTGAAAGTTTATGGAATATATGGACGATACAGACTATGCATTATTTAAGTGGGGGTTCCTGGGTGGAGTATCAGTTTACGCTGCCAGCAGATACCCATAGTTTTGTATTTACAGGAGGAGATCCTGGAGCTAGACTTGATTATTTCTATTTACAAAGGGTTGATATACCAGATCTGCCGCCTATTGGTATTACGCGATTTATGATAGGTACTGGCCAGACTATGGTTATAAGTCCCACAACGGGTGGATGTACGGTTATTATTGAATAGCGGAGGTAAACGACATTGAACGAACATTGTGACCCCACTGATTATCTAACCATCGAAGCTCATAACGACCATTGCGAAGGGATGAAACGGTGGGCTGATAGTGTCATTAAGACCTCCGAGGAAGACAGGCATAGACTATGGGACGAAGTAAAAGAAGTTGATAAGGAGGTGCAGTCATTGGCAGGGCTAGTAACTAAATTTCAGTGGTGGTTCATCGGTATATTAGTTGCTATCATTATATCTGGTTACGTCATGCCAAAGCTTACAGCTAATGGTACTCATAAATCTTTATCTGAACTTAAGACTCATGTGCAGATTATAGCAGATAAACAATTAGCTATAGACTCTATTATCAATGAAGTAAGAGATGATCAGAAAAGAAGACAGGCGAAAGAGAGATGAAGAAAGGTAAAGTTCTTCCCGGTAAATTTGAAGATAGAGGACGATACTATAAGTGTCCTAACTGTGGATTTACCATTGATTCTCAGAGAGATGTCAGGGATGATAAGTGGCATGTAGTGCCTACTTATGGAAATAATGCAGCAATTGAGACAGAAGCAGATTTAGAACTAGAATCAGAAGATGATGTAGCTATTTTAGTTGAAGGAGCTGTTTATGAACCAGTCGTCACTGGAGGTTGCCCCTTCTGTGGATTGGGTGCATGGCGGTAACATTAATAAAGATATGCTCAATATGTGGGAGGATTAGACACTATCATAAGGGCGATAATCTACCAGTATGGGAATACCTTGATAATAAAGAATGGAATGAACTAGAGAAAAACGAATATATGGAACATCATACGATATGTCCTATATGCAGAGGGAAGAATGGCTGATTTAGCTGATTGGTCTTTTTTCTTCTCTTTTAAACCTACATGGCCTTTCAAGCAGTTTGTTAACCTTGATAAGAAGATTGTATTCTTGTCTACAGGGAATCAGTGTTTGGATAAGGATGAATTCATATACACAAAGAATGGTATTAAAAAAGTATCAGAATTGAAAGTTGGTGATGATACTTTAAGCGGAAAGATACTCAATATAAGTTCATTCGAAGACGATATATATGAGATTACTTTTCAGACTGGTCATAAGATAAGAGTTAACCAGAATCATCCATTTTATTGGAAGAAGTATAAGAGTGGTTCCTCTAAACCTAGTTGGAAGAGAACACATGAAATTGAAGATGGTTATGTACAATTCGTATCTAGCGATTTGGTTGGAGAGGAAATAGAGAACCCAAGGTTGCTTGGATATCTTATGTCTGATGGATATATAAAAGAAGATCAATCATTAAAATTTACAAATAAAAATAAGTGTTTCTTAGATGATGTAGAAAAGTTATCAACTTCTTTAGGATATACTTGTACGTATGAAAAGAATGGTTATACATTTACTATTAAATATGACCAGTCCAAAACACACCCATTAAAAAAATATATTCTTGATTTGGGATATGGGTCAGATTCTTTTGGTAAGATAATAAATGGGACAAAAGATAGTATAAAGGAATTTTTAATAGGATACTTCAATGGTGATGGTTATATGCTTATCCGTAATAGGAAAAGTGGATACGGCAAATTACCATCAATAGAAGTTGGATTCTGTATAGGATTAAGCAAACGAAAAGCATATGAATTTCAATATATGCTTTGGAGACTTGGTATATATTCTTATGTAGTAAAAGAATTTATGAAAAAATCTACTGGTTTATTTTATAGAGTTAAAGTAAATAGTTTTTCCGTTCAAGATATCATTGATATTATAGAACATACTAAGTATCCTGAAAAGTTTGCAAGAGTTATTGATATCATAAAGCAAAATAAATATAAAAGAATTAAAGAAAGAGATTGGATACATGTAAAAAAGATAGAGCATGTTGGAAGAGGTACCGTAGTAGGATATGAATGTGAAGGGCATGAAGTAATATCTTATGGTGGTATGCGTACTCATAATTCGATGAAGACTGCATCTGCTGCCTATTCTTACGTCCTGAGAATCCTAGGAATGCATCCTATTGAGAAAAAGAACATAAGGCCTAATGACCCTATTAGGATATTCAGATTCTCATCTGAGACCCTTCCTAACGAAGCTGAGGGGAAAGAAGTAAGGAATACCCAATATCCTGAATTTAAGAAGTGGCTACCACCTTCCCTGATTAAAAAGGATATAACTATCAGGAAACCAGTCATGACTCTATTAGACCCTCAAGGTGGGCCAGATATATACGTAGAGTTCACTTCCTTCAATCAGGATACACAGGCACAGGCTGGAGTTCAGAGGAAGTCAGTATGGATAGATGAGCACGCTCCAAAGCAGTTCTATGAGGAGCAGTTGCCTCGTCTGCTTGCAGCAGATGGAGATATAGTATATACACTTACTCCTGCTCAGGAACACCTTGACTGGGAGTATGATGAGATATATGAGAGGGCAGATGTAATAGTTAGATCAGACTTAGTGCTTAATAGGATACTCCAGCGTACTGGTGAGAAGCTCAGTCAGTTTGAGTACTCTGGAAACAAGAATGGAATTGGTGTCATCATGGCAGCTACTGATGATAATCCAACTCTTACAAAGGAAGTTATCGATGATATGTTCGCTCTTTTTGCTGATGATGACGTGGTGGATATACGAAGATATGGATTATTCAAACAAATATCTGGTAAGATATATAAACAGTTTGATAAACGTATTCATGTTATATCTGCTAATGACTATTTTGCTAATGGCATCCCTCATACTTGGGTACACGCTAGGGGGATAGACTATCATGAACAGAATCCTTGGGCAGTTGGTTGGATTAGTATGTCTCCTACTAATGAGGCATTTATATGGAATGAATTTAATCCTAGCCCCAATACGTACATCACATCAGAGGTGGCTAAGGAAATAGCGGAAAAGTCTGGGGATAAGATATATTATCTAAACCTCATAGACCCATTGGCAGCTAAGAAACAGTCTAATACGAATAGAAGTGTAATAGAAGATATGAACGAACACTTCGCTATGTTGAGGAGAGAAGGAATAGGAACTGGTGGATATTGGCAATCATGGGACACTAAGAACTTATTTGGTAGGGAGGAGATACGTACACGACTATGGAACTCTAGGATAGTCGGTAGACCCTTTAATAATAAGATTACTAAAAGTGGACACGATCAATACCTTCCTACTATCTGGATACTTGATACATGCCCTCTGGCTATTGAGTATATGAATAACTGGAGGAAGGAAGAGTGGTCTCATAGAGATGCCAACTTAAGTAAAGATTCAAAGGATAATCCTCAGCAGAAGTGGAGTCACTTTAATATGGTCTGGGAAGCCGTCTTTAAACATCCCGGCTTCTCCATAGGGAGATTTAGAGAACCTAGCGTACCCAGACATAACAGTCCATTTGCAAGGAGGTAGTTAATGCCGTTATATACTTATTGGTGTAAGAAATGTGAGAAGCTGTATGAGGTTATGATTAAACTTAAAGACTATGGCACAGAGGTTAAATGTCCTCACTGTAAGAAAGAAACGGAGAAGATAATCACTCCTGTACGATTTTCTATCAAATAAGGATGAGAGATGAATAAAGACCAAGAAGCTTTTATCCGTGGTATAGTAGTAGATGATGAATATACCATGTCCAAGAATAATCAGGATGGTAAATTCAAAGACTTTGAAGCTACTATTGATATGCTGGAATGTAAGAGGAATGAGAAAGAGTATGACTGGATGTCAGATAACTTTCTCCCTGAATTTCCTTCTATAGTTCTAACAGACGCATCCGATTGGGCTAACCAATACTTTACCACTAGAAGCTTCGTAGAGGTCAAGTTAGAAGGGGATAATCCTCTAGACAAACCTAAATGTGCAGCTGCTAAGAAGTTAATTAATAAAGTATTAAATAACCGTGCTATGTACCATTTCCATAAGTACATACGAGCTAGAATGATTAATACCAGTATAGGTGAAGTATATCTATTATGTCGTTGGGAACAGGAGTTTAGAGATAAATTCTTGGGTTATGAAGAGGTGCCATCTACTAGCATGGATATGTACGGTAATCCACTGGTGGCTCCTAATATTCAGGTACCAGCTATGGAACAGAAAGAGAAGTATGAATCAGAGCTGGTAAGGGATATGTTTAACTATGACGTACTTGATCCTAGGAATGTATTCCCATCATCTGAATATGCGTATTCTGCACAAGAGAAAGAGTTCATTATAGTACGTAGCGAGAAGACTTGGTTTCAACTGAAAGCTGATGAAGCAAAGAATGGATACATTGGGATAGATAAGCTAAGGAAGTATACTAGCCAACCAGAACAAACTGATACATCTAGAGATACCGAGGACGATGAAGAGCCTGATCTTGAACAAGTTAATCCTAAGTTTGATGTGATAGAACGATTCGGTAAATTCTGGGTTACAATTAAAGCCTCAGATGAGAATGGATATCCCACTAAGATAGAACCCGGTTACGACAAAGACGGTAACGTTAAAAGCGGTGCTGATTTTATAGAGTGTATAATCACATTTGCCCAGAGAGGAGGAGAGTCTTGGTTGATAAGATTCCAGCCAACACCCTTCATAGACTCTAAGGGAAAGCCATACAGACCTTTAGTGAGAGGTATATGCTATGTACATCCAACGAAAGATACTGGACTTAATGATGGTCTTCTTGGTAGAGAACTCCAAGTGGCTATCAATGATACCTTTAATATTTCTAATGATAGGATTAAGCTTGCAACGATGCCTACGCTGAAGGTTAAGAAGTATTCTAACCTCGACAACCCTACTATCTATTTCGAACCTCAACACGCCATCGAGGTTGAAGACACGAAGGACATAGAGGAGTTCCAAATAAGTGATAACATACAAGGGGCACTCCAACAGATACAGATGCTCAAGGGATATATGCAACAAGCTACGGCTAAGTATCCTACAACTATGGGTGATGTTCCTACTCTTGCTAGTACTACTGCTACAGCTGTTAGTGAAGCAGGGGGGAAGTCAAGTCTTAGAACTAATTATAAGAGTCTTACAGTAGAATATACAATGCTCACAGAGTTCTACTGGATGATAATGCAGATGGCTTGGCAGTTTGCTAAGCCAGAAACTGCACAGAAGATGCTTGGAGATTTAATGATGGCATTTGATCCTGATGCTGATTATACATTCACACCAGTATCATCTGCTATTGAGACTGAGTTTGGCAAGTTTAAGAAACTCAGTATTATAGATCAGTTTTTGGGAAGGATAGCTAACATACCAAATCCCAATACACCTAAAGTATTAAACTACTTACTAGGGAAAGCATTTGAATTGTTTAGTGATGAGTTCCCAGACTACAAAGACTTTTTATTGGATGAGTCAGTTCCACCTCCTATGGAGGAAGGACAGATGTCACCACAAATGAGCCAGCCAAACGTAATGCCGACATCCAATCAGAATGGATTGCCCATGTCATTACCAGAGGAAGGCGTTAGGGGGATGTAATGCAATACACAGATACGTTTCAAAATTACTTGGAAAGGAGGGGAAAGAAAGGAGAACAGGCTTTAAAAGCTCTAGCCGAGATAGGTGTTTCCCTTAAGGCACTTCTTGATTCACCGATGGGTAAGATCATACTTGATGAAGATATTAAACGGTATGAAGACCTATTGATGAGACTCGCTAGCGGAGAAGATAATCAAGAATATAAAGCCGAGCTGAAATATCTACATAAGAGGCTAGAGTATATCGTTTCTCTTATGCAGGCTCATAAGACCCTGTTAGGAGAAGTAAAAGGAGAATAAAATGGACGAAGATTTTGAAGGTCTTAACCAAGGGGAAGAACACGCCATAGAGCCTGAGACTCCTCCCGTTGAAGAACCGCCTCAGCTACAAGCTGAACCTAAGCAAGACGATGACTTTTGGAAGAGGCAAGCTCATATAGAGCGAAGCAATTTAGGGCGTAAGGTGAAGTCACTTGAAACTAATATGGTGACTAAAGATGACCTTAGAAGTTTCCTACTTGAGTTTAATCAAACTTATGGGAGACAAAGAGATGATGAGGATGATTATGACACAATTCCAGAGAATCCTAAAGACCTTAAGAGATTCATACGGAACGAGATTTCCCGGACTCAACCTCAACCAACCACGCCACCAACGCAGGAGGATAAGTATTCTGACCGTTATATTGACGAGATGAATGACCTTATGTGGGAAATAGAAGACCAGACTGTAAGAGATGAAGTCTACGGTCTCATGACCAAAGAGGGGTCTCCATTCAATAAACGTTTATCGAATAATCCTGAAAGCGATTGTGGGAAAAACTTTGCGAGAGCCCTAGCCAACGTCACGAAGAATAAACGCGCTGAACCTCCTCCACGTACGTTTCAGGGGAAGGGAGCTCCTGTACCGGCTGGTGTAACGACACCTCAGAGTGCAACACAACCGGCTAAGAAAGCACCTAAACTTGATGACATAGCAAGTGAGTTTGCACGCTCCATGGGAATGTCGGAAGACGAAATCCTTGATGCTATGAGTGGAGATATAAGTCCGGGTCTAAGAATAAAAATTTAGACTAGGAGGTCTATTATGGGATTTTCAGTTGTTCAGGGAACACCATACATTGGTTGGTTTCCTGTTGATGGAACAGATACTTGTTATGTCGGTCAGATAGTAACAAGCTATTCCAAGGGAGGTATGCTCCCAGTTGGTGCCGGAGTTTTCTCTGGTAATGCAACGTATAATAAACCTTGGGGTGTTGTTGTAGGTACATCTAATGCTACCCCTGGATATAATAGCACATACAAGTGCGAATATATTACTGCAGTTGATCCGCACACCGCTGGTCAGTCAGAGAAGAACGTCATGTGGGAATCTAATGTTCCTAGAGGCGATGGTCAGATGTGGGTTCAGGTTGCTATAATCACACCTGAGACCGTACTGAAGGGCCCGATCTTCAACGCTACATACGGTGTTGCTCCAATTGTTGGTACTGTATCTGCTGGAAATACTTCTGGCAAGAACTGTACTACGACAGCAGCTGCTGATGTTGCACCTCTTACAGCTAACAACTCCTTTATGTATTTTAGGAGTGGTGCTAATAGAGGGCTTTATAGAATTCAGTCTAACACCAGCACAACGGCTCTTGCTAACCCAATTGCTTTTCCTAATGATATAGCAGTTGGTGACACGGTAATGTGTATGCCTTTCAGACATTTCGGTCATACACTTGTTCAGTTTGATGCAGAAGCTACATTTATTGATTCAGCTGGTAACTGTAATGATACTGGTTGGGCAGTGAATATGTTGAGGGTTGATCTCTCTGAGGCTGGTAACGAGTGGGCTATGTTCATGTTTAATCCTGTTTCACTGGCTGTCGGCATTGCTGGCATTGACTACGCATAAGGGGGTAATGAGAGATGGCTAATCCTTTAACATCTTCACAATTTGTAAGGCTTATGGACAAACGCCTTCGTCAGGTTTTTGAAGGCGAATTCAAAGAAATTCCCCCTATGATAAGCCAGCTGTACAACGTCATGAAAGGCGATGCTGCATGGGAAGAGTTCTTTGAAATAGGAAACCTTGGGGATATTCCAGAGTTTAATGGAAAGCTCCAGTACCTTTCAATCAGTCCGGGTTACTATACTAGGATTGAACCGAAGGAGTATGCTGGTGGCCTCCAGTTCGAAAGGAAGCTCCTTGAGGACAAGAAGTATAATGTATTGGATGGTAGGGCACGTCAGTTGACCCAGAGTGCATATAGAACTATGGACAAGATAGCAGTAAGGCCTTTCGCCTATGCTTTCTCCACAGCTTTTGATTTCATGTATTCTGAGGAAGGTGTAGCTCTTTGCAGTGACTCGCATACAACCAAGTCTGGTGTCTCAACGACAACTGGATTTGATAATGCTGGAACATCTGCTCTGAGCAAAACATCTCTTGCTGCTACCAGATTGGCTATGCGTAGGTTTAAGGATGACATTGGAAACAGGATCGTAATTGAGCCTGATACTCTGCTCGTTCCTGACAACCTCTATGACACAGCCATGGAGATAGTTGGTTCTGAGAAAGACCCGACTTCCGCTAACAACACCATCAACATGATGAAGGGGCGTTTTAAAGTGCTTCCTTATCTTCGTTTGGATGATTATGATACCAATAACTGGTTTAACAACATAGACCCTACTGATGTTGTGGAGTAACAATGGTTAAAACAATCTGCGGATATTGTGGAAAGGAAATATTCAAATGGAATTATCAGATGAATAAACCTATTCACTTTTGCAATAATAATTGTAAAGGAAAATGGATGTCCGCTCATTGCGTAGGAGAAGATGGATATAACTGGAATGGTGGTTCTTGGAATAATAGGAAACCATATCTGGCTCACACATCTTATAGAACATGGAGAAAAACTATTCTTAAGGATGCACAATGTATTATATGTGGTTCTATAGATAAACTTGAATTGCATCACATAGATTCAAAGATTAATTCTCCAGATAGGATAAAAGATGAGTCTAACGTTTGTCCGATATGTTCTACGTGCCATGATATACTTCACAGCAATAGCAGCAAAGGTGGTGAATTGCGGGAAACTCTAAGTGCTATTTTAGCATATGACAATCCGCAGCCAAGCCTATCGAATGCAATGATTTATGTAGGTAGGAAGGTTCACAGACTAATGGGTGAGGATGCTACCAATAAACCCAACACGAGTGCCGCCCCCGAAAGGGATGAGATAGTCGGAACTACAGGGAAACTTGTAGAAGCAGTAGCTTAAACGCACTGCGATAACATAATTGTATGATTGACTCAAGCATGATGAAGAAATACTTGCTCTGGATTAATAGGGTGGCTCCAGATGTCAATAACACAATTGACTTTGAGACTTTTATCTGGAAATATTCAATCTACTTTAGGATTGGATATGGTCATCTGAATTGGAGATGGATTATGGGAAACTTGGTTAGCTAATATAATGATATCAGATACTTATAAAGCTTATGTTGCAGGATTTTTCGATGGAGAAGGTTGCGTTTCTATGCAAGCATATTATCAAAAAGGAAAGTATGAAAAGTTTCCAAGAATTGCTATGCTTGTTAATATTACGCAAAATTCACGTGAAGTATTAGATAACATACAAAATGTCTTTGGTGGTAGGGTTGGTGCACATAACCCATCAAACAATTGTTACAGATTAAATATATCTGGAAAACAAAAGATGAAATTTTTCTTAGAATCTATCCTACCATATTCTATTGTTAAAAAAGAAGATATATTATTGGGTTTAATGTTTATTGAAACATTACGTGATGAAAATCTTGGTTGTATTCCATTAGATGAGAGTGTGCATGAACTTAGAAGAAGTATCTATAATAAGCTTAACCGAAGAAGTCCAGTAGTCCCTACAAGAAGTGATTCTTGTGAGCAAACCCTGAATATGCTGGAACACCCAGAACGGGCAATCAGCAGGCATAGACCTTATGGTAAGGCCTCAGAGACTACCAAGGGGCATCTTGAAAAAGATGATGGTATAGTCCGAGCTGCATGGGAACATGCAGAGTCTGGCAGAAATGACCAGACCCCAGAAATGGGTAACAATACTGATACGGTCATAAGGTAACATAACAAAAATGGGAGGAGTAATGCAAGTGGGAATGAATACCACCTTGGGTAGCACGCCCGTCAGGTGCGGGTTAATGGGAGTTCGAATCTCCTCTCCTCCCAAAAATAATATCCTTGTCACAAGTTCGCTAAGTTCCAGTGCAAATCTGGAAGGCAGGGAAAGGAGATTAAAATGGGTTTAACAAAGTTTCCAAATGGTGTATCTAGTTTTGGTGTTCCTGTTCTTGGTTCTGGTAGTGGAATACCACTCACTACTGGTACATATTTTTTCGTAGATTCTAATACTGGTAGTAATGGAAATGAAGGAACTGATCCTACAAAGCCATTTGCTACTCTTGATTATGCAATAGGTAAGTGTACCGCAGATAAGGGTGATATTATAGTATGTATGCCTAAACATGCGGAGAACCTTGCAACTGCAGGAGCTATCACTTGTGATGTAGCTGGAGTTACTATTGTTGGTCTAGGGTATGGTGGGCAGAGACCTAAGTTTTCATGGACTGCTGCTGCAGCTACTTGGGTAGTAAGTGCAGATGATATCACGTTTAAGAATCTTGCATTTGAGGCTAATTTTGCTGATGTTGCAATAGGATTTGATATCTCTGCAGTAGACTACACTACATTTGAGTTCTGTCATTTTACTGATGCTGGTAGCAATCTTAATTTTATTATAGTGATCGATATAGCTACCGGTCACTCTAATTTGATTGTTGACAACTGCAAGTATTTTGGTATAGACGCTCAGAATGATTCATTTATTAATGGTGTAGCTTGTAGTGGTTTAACGGTATTGGACTCGCAGATTTATATGCCTGTTGCTCAGGCTGCTGCATGTGGACAGATAGCTACTTCAGGAAATGCAACCAATACAACCATTAAGAGATGCGATTTTGTGTCTAATGTTGATGGTGCATTGCATATAGACCTTAATGGAAATGCTAATTCTGGTACTATATCAGAATGTTATTTTAGTTCTGCTGATGAGGCTGGTGCTGTAACTACAGCTATTGATGCAACTGGTTGTCACGTGTTTGAGTGCTACGTTGCTGGTGAGGCTGATTCCTTCGGTCTTGTCGGTGGTGGTACTGTATATAACAACTCGTAACATATGGGGGGAGGCAACTCCCCCTCTATTTGAGGAGGTAAGTTTGATGGGATGCGGTAAGAAAGGTGGAAAGAAACCAAAAGGAAAATAAGGAGAGAATAATGAGAATTAAAATCAGTTATATAGGCGATTTAGATGAGAAGTTAGACAATGAAATTAGAGGTGCAATGTCTACAATACAATGTGATATGTATGCTACAGGGTATAATTTTAAGAGAGAAGAGAGAGACCTACTCTTCATAAAGAAAGATAAGCCAGTTAATAAGGAGAATAAAATATGAGTACAACAGTATATACAGTCTGCGTAAATGATTTTGCCCCAAAGGTTACAGCTATTACATTTGAGTATATGGAGAAGTACGCCAAGAAGATAGGTGCTAAGTTTAAAATACTAACGGAAAGAAAGTTCCCTGATATGCCACCTAACTATGAAAAGTTCCAGCTATATGAGGAATCTAAACGAAGTGGTGATGATTGGAATATCTTCTTTGATGCGGATGCTCTAATCAATCCAGACTACTTCGACATGACCAATCATATTCATAAGGATACTGTAGCCTTCAACGGAAAGGATCAGGCTAATGTCAGGTTCAGATATAATGAATATAATCTAAGAGATGGTAGGCATATAGGAGCATGTACATGGTTGGTTGTATGGTCTAACTGGTGTACAGATTTATGGTATCCTATAGAAGGGAAGATAGAAGATGCTCTTGAATGTATTCATCCTATAACGAGTGAGAATACAACTGGTCTAATAGACCCTAAGCATTTACTTGATGACTACTTGCTTACCAAGAACATAGCACGATTTGGTCTAAAGCATGTATGTCTAAAGGACATCTATCATTACTTTGGAGTAGATGACTGGAGATTCTTATGGCATCAGTATACTATTCCACAAGAGCAGAAAGCTACAATGATGGAACAAGTATTATATCAGTGGGGAGTAAAGAAAGCACCAGTAGGTGTTAGTTATACTCCAGCTCAGGTTCCTCAACATCCACCGCAAATGATGCGTCTTGGTCAGGGGGTTCCAATATGAGACCACTACGTGATCATGATACAATTCAAATTGAAATCACGAATGCATGTCCTAACAGATGTTCTAATTGTACAAGGCTCGTAGGACATCACGCTAAACCTTATTTCATGGATTATGATACCTTCACTGAGGCCGTAGACTCTCTATTAGAGTTTCCTAGAATGATAGGTATGATGGGAGGGGAACCTCTTATTCATCCTGAATTCTCTAAGTTCTGTGCTTACATGAGGGAGAAAGTACCAAGGAATAGAGCTGGATTATGGACATCATTACCAAAGGGATACGAACATCTAAGAGAAGATATAGTTAATACCTTTGGTCACATATTTATTAATGACCATACAAGAGGAGATGTATTACATACACCAATTCTGATTGCTGCTGGTAAACACTTCTATGAGACTTCTGACATGTGGTACTGTATAGACCACTGCTGGGTACAGAATTCATGGAGTGCAGCTATTAATCCTAATGGAGCATACTTCTGTGAGATAGCAGCTGCATTAGGAATATTGTATGACAATATGGGATGGAAGCCAGAGAAGTACTGGTGGAAGAAGAACCCAATAGATTACATCGATCAAATGAGGGTAGCTTGTACTCAGTGTGGAGCAGCTATCCCACTTGAGAAAAGATATAGTATAGATGGAAGAGATGATATAGATGAGTATCATTACTCTAAGTTAAAAGATTCATCACCAAAGATCAAGAATGGAATGTATCATATGCATTCCGTATTACAGCTTGTTCAAGACCAGAGACCAACGGCTACATACAAGGAGTTTGACTATAGGAATGGAGTAGCACAGAGATATGGAATGTTCCTAATAGAGAATACCCTTGGTTTTTGTACCCCTTATCTAATGGAATCTTGGAAACCTGAAGGAGGAAAAGATGGCGAAACAGAAGCAAGACCCGTTGCGTGAAGCACAGGAGAATTCACCAGTACAGTTTTTTGGAGAGGTAGACCTTAACCCTAGAGGTGGAGTAGGTTCCGCTTATCCCGGTTGGATGTTCCCCAGACTTATTGAGGAGATGGAAGAGCAGATACTTTATGAGGAATCGCAGTTGAAAGATCAGTTACTTGATGCTTCACAGAAAGCATCTATTAAAGAATCTATTGACAAGAAGCGAGAAAGGCTTCAGAAGATAGAGGATAGTCGTCCTAAGTTAGATAAGGATGAAGTATCTGGCATAAGAGGTTCTATAGGTGAGAAGATAAAAGAGTCTCTATTCACCTATGACCAGATGCAGAAGGGTACAGCAGATGCTCACAAAGAACTTGCTAGGATGAAAGACCCTTGTATAAAATTGGATGGGAAGGAGCTTGAGTATGCTCTTGGTGCTAGAGTAGCTATAAGCGAAGATAAGAAAGTATCTAGAGATTCGGCTGCTAAAATATACAAGATGTGTTCTGCATATCTTGGAGAGGACTCTAATATAGAATCACTAAGGAGGTAACATGGTAGGCCACGTGCTTACCAGACAGCTTCGGGAGAGACTGGGCGAGAATTCAACTTCTAGCTGGATTAACGTCCAGCTCTCATATGATTTAATCTATGAGGCTGTACTGGAATTTGTAGATAGAACAGCATGTTTGCAGAAGAGTGGTAATATAACTACTGCTGCTAATAACTCTACTTATACTCTCCCATATGATTTCCAAAGACTTTATATGAGAGATACCAATGGAGATTATTTTATTAGATATGTAGACTCTAATAACTCTGTGAACAATATTATATTTGATGACTACACTAATATAATTCTAAATAACAATACAGATAATAATAGCGTTGCTGTTCCCTCAACATTCTGCATACTTCCATCGTCAGCTGGCAACCAAGTTTCAAACAATGCTACTGCAGCAGGAACTATTGATTCAAACACATCACTATCTACCCTTACCGATAATAATGCTTCGTTCGTTGCTACAGTCAGCGTAGGAGATGATGTCTTTGATACACTTAATTCATATAGTGGAAAGGTAGTTACTGTATCTAGTAACACAGCATTATCCACAGCTCTATATGCTTCTAACGGAACGGCTGTAGGTTGGGCTAATGCAACAACTTATATGATACAACCACAGATGAGATTTAGTTTAGTAGTTGATCCACCAACGGAGACAGCTAATGAAACTATCACTATTTACTACGTTTACAAACCTGACATTGTATATTCTCCATATAAGGCGTATCCAATTCACTACCAGTATCTTTCACCTATTGTAGACTATGCTGCTTGGTTATATAAGTACAGGGATATGGAACCTAACTTTGGAGATAAATGGTATATAGCTTTTGATACCATAACTAAACAACTTAAGAATAGATATGATACTTCTGTAAGAAAGAAGGGTTGGACTGTAAACTTTAAGAGGCCAGCATGACACAACAGAAATATGGTAAGGCTCAGGCAGCTGTACTAGATGCTGATTTTCTACACAAGGAGATCGATTTAAAGGGAAGGCTAATTACCTCTATTGATCCTCTCCTTGTACAGAATAACTTCATAGTAATGCAGAACATGAGATATGGAGATTTAAATCCTGTCTCAGTTAGAGGGATGACTCTGGTAGGTAATGCTACTACCGCAGGGTATAACCAAGTAGTTACTATGAAGCAGCTTCGTAAGTGGGAACCTTATGAGACCCATGTATATGCACAGATAAATTCAGCTAATGGTTCTGCCATATTTGATCAGACTACAGCTCTGCCTACTGCTGGTAACTGGACTAACGTATATCAGATAGCAAGTGTATATGCTAACAATACTGCCTATGCTGTAGGAGATATAGTACTTCCCCCTACGGCTAATGGATTCTATTATGAATGTATAACAGCTGGTAACTCTGGGTCTTCTCCACCTACGTTTCTAGATGCTAACAATACTACCGAGTATTCTACGGTTAATAATACGGTAGTTAAGTTCCAAGCTATCAAAGGTAATCTTAAGGGATTCTTTGCTGATGCTCCACAAGGATGTCTTATGTTCTGTAATGGAAGACATCAATTGATAATACCGGGAGATAGAGTTAAGCTTGGTACAGTTTTAAATATAGGAAGCACCAATCCATTTGAAGAAGTATTTGGTCTCAATGCAGAACCTAATGGATTCTTCTATGACTATACAGATGTAGTAAATAATAAATCAGGAACAGACTTTGCTACACTATATACATCAGCTGGTAATGTTACATTAGATGCAAACACAACTTTATTACTTCATTTTAATGGAAATTCTGTTGATAGTGGTAATCATGTTCATTCTGTAGCAGCTGCCAATGCAGCATATAGTTCAACGCATTATAAGTTTGGTAACAACGCAGCATCATTTAACAATACAACTGGTGATCACTTTGAAATAACAGCTAATGGTTCTTATACTGGAGATTTTGCGTGGAATAATACTACTTCTTGGACTATAGATTGTTGGGTTAATACAACATCTATTACTGCTAATCAAACTATATTTTGTTTAAGAGGTAATGGATCAAATCATGAAATAAGGTTAACAGCTGGTGAGGAATCATTAAAATTATACCTTAATAATAATACTGCAAATACTACTCTTTCATGTTCTAGACCACTTCATAGACTTTCATATTCTCACGTAGTAGCACAATACAATAGTAGTGACGGTATATATAAATTATTTGTTGATGGATTAATAGGTTATAATAGTACATCTAGTGTTGTAATCAGTGGTACTCCAACATACTTTAAACCATTGATTGGAAGGGGGAATAATGGTGCAGCTGTAGTTAATCCATTTTTTGGGTATATAGATGAATTTAGGATATCCGATGTAGCGAGATACACTAATAGTTTTACTGTTCCAAGAGAAGAGTATTCTGAAACACCTAGCGGGAATTCTGCCAATGCTTCCGTTAACTTATATATAGGTTCTCCAATCAAGTTAGATGAGGTCGGATTTAAACTCAAGACTGTTAACTCAGTAGCTAGCACGCTTACTGTATCTGCTTATAATGGAACAGATTGGGAGAACTCAACTAGCACTACTGATGGTACTAACAATTCTACCACATCAATGAACCAATCTGGCAATATAGCTTTTAACTGTGCTAATGCACAACCAACTCTCCTTAAAGGAGTAATGTCATATTGGTATAAGTTTAACTGGACAGCACTATCAAATGGAACATCAATATATTATATGTATGGAGGAGCTCCAGTACAACAGATAACCGATCTATGGGATGGAGAACTAAGAGAATTACAGGGATGTTTCAGGTGGGATAACTCAGCTGGTCATTTCAAAGATAAAATATCTTCCGTAGTAAAGAAAGATTCTACAGTAACACCGTATGTCAATCCATCTGATTATAAGATGCGTATGCCATTAACGCCCGGTACATTTTTATCTATGGGAAAGATGACATCTGATGATTATGTATTAACTGGATGTATAGATAGAGCTATGGCATTACAGTGGGTTCTTCCTCCAGATTATACTGGGGAAGGATTAGGACAGAATGCTGCTTATATTGAAGCACACTATACTGGAAACACAAAACCATCTACTGGACAAATTCATTATTGGTCTGGTGGTTCTTTCAATAATACTACGAACTACCTTGATGGAACTATCGGAAAGAATGGTTCCGATAACTGTACCATGAACCATGATGGAGTTATGACATGGGCACCACCTGATGAAAAAGAAGAATCAAGAACATCTATAAACCAATCACCAGAACTATATTGGTATAAGTATAAAACAACTGCTACCTTCGATGCTAACGTAGCTGCTGATCAAATACTTTATATACCAGCTCCACAGAAACTTCCAACATATTATACATTCCCTGTGTTCTGGTTAAACTCTATAGGATTATGTGGTAGAAATGAATTGAGGCTTGGTTATCCCGGTGCTCTTAATGTATTCAATGGCAATGGTTCTAGGGTTATTGAGATAGGAGATGCTAGTCCTCTGGTAGCTGGTGGTAGTTTACCTCTTGTACATTCAACTGGTATATCAGAGACTCTTATCCTAACTAAGTCAGATGAGACATGGACTCTTGTTAAGCTAGATGATGATAAGATTAAGCTTACTAAGATGTCAGATACCCATGGATGTGCAGCTCCTTATACATTTGCTGTATGTGATCTAGGGGCAGCTGGTAATAATATAGCTAGGGCTGTAGCTCTATGGCAGTCTTCTGATGCTATCCTAATGTATATGGATGGTAACATAATAGATGTAAGCAAGGATATAAAGAACTATTTTACTGATATGCACGATGCTAACAAGACAGTAAGGATCAATCCTAATATGATTAATAACTCTACAGGATTCTTTGATCCTCTATTCAATGAGTATCATTGGTGCTTTGCTCAGAATAACAATACTACTCTGGATAAGGAATTCGTCTTTGATGTTCCTAAACAGAAGTGGTTTGAAATGGTAAGAGGAAATAATAATACAACAGATAATAGATTAACTTGTGGTACTTTAGTCTCAGATAATAACTCAGCTCGTTATATCTATGCTGGATGTGCTGATGGGAAGATTAAGAGACTAGAACATAATAAGACATTCGATACTTTAGGAATAAACTGTACACTACAGACAGGCTTTTATGCAGATGGAAATAATACAAATATAATCTCTACAGTAAGACATGCTAAAGTTTTATTTAAACCAATACTCAATATAGCCAATGCTACCCTCTACCATTATCATGATGGGAACAACTCAGTATATGATACAGTAACATCGTTCTCAATGAATGGGTCTACTTACTTCTCTAACACGAAGAAGTCAGATGCATATGATGCAGAATTCCATGGATGGAAACTAACGGCAACTCTGGATAGTTCAGCCAATAGCACACAGCAAGACTTTGAGCCACTTGCTATAACTTATATGTATAAAAATAAGAGGGAGGATATATGAGCTTAGGTATATCTAGCACGTCTTCTGCTATAAACGAAGCCAATCTTAGAAGGAGACAACTTAGGAATCTTGGGGTATTTACTCAGGATGATGAGAAAGCATTTGGCCCAGAGTTATCTGCAATAGCTGCCAATGAAAGAGGAGACCTAGCTAGATTTGGTGCTGCCTATGCTCAAGCTAAAGCTGATGCAGCTAAAGGACAACTTGAAACATCAAGAGCTATCATAGCAGATAAGAGACAGAAGGAATTAGTAGAAGCTCAGAAGACTAAAGACATTGCTAGTGGTGTAGCTGGTGCAGGCACAATGGCTTATGATGGATATAAAATGGGTAAGAAGATGGGGCTATGGGGTAAAGAAGCAACATCTGCCATAACAGGAGAACCTTACTTTGGAGTACCAGCTGCTAGCCAACCAGCGTTTGAGATGCCAGCAGTCCAATTACCTTCAGCCTTAATGGGAGAAACTGCAACTCCAGCTCTTACTGAAGCTATGACTGCAGCTGGAGGTGGTGCAATAACAACTGGTACTGAGGGAGTTGGTGTATTAGCACCAGAACTAATCGGGGAAATGGGTGTTGGAGCAATAGAAGGTTTAGCTGGTACATCAACTATAGCAGGAGAAGCATTAAGTGCTGCTGCCTTAGCCGGTGAAGGAGCTGCCGCAGCAGAAGCTGCTGTCGGTGCAGGAATGATGGCTGAAGCTGGTGCTGCTGCAGGTAGTGCTGCTACTGTTCCCGGTGTAGGATGGGTGGTAGGTGCTGGTATATTAGCTGTAGCTGGATTGATAACAGCCTTTGGTGGTGGGAAGAAATCTGTGGTATGTACAGAGATGGTTAAGCAGGGATTAATCGATGAGTACATATGGCACTTTGACTCTCTGTATGCCTCTACGTTGCCTTATGAAGTATATAACGGATACCTCATGCTGTTCACCCCAGTGGTTAATAAAATGAAGCATTCTAAGCGATTCTCACGCTTCGTAGCGTTCTTTGGGAAGCCTGCTGCAACGGAGATGGCTCATAGATATGAACCTAGAATTAAAGGGAACCTATTTGGTAAGATAATATTATCTATAGGTATACCAATATGTAGTGCTTACTATCATTTAAAGAGGAGTGCATCATGGCAAATTGGTTAGCAGCTGTAGGTCAAGGTCTAGGCGAAGCTACTAAGAATATAAGTGCTCTCATGACAGATGAGAAGCAGAGGGAAGCTATTACCCAGAATATAGCCGCATCTAAATCTCAACAAGCTATATCTGAAGCTGAGTTATTAGAAAAACAAAGACAGATAGAAAGAAAGAAGAGAGTACTAAATCCTGATGCATGGATAGCTGGAATGCCAGAGAAGGCACAGAATCATCTTAAATCATTATATGAATCTATGCCGGGATTTGATAAGGTTACTCGTGGTATTACATCTGAGGACTTTGAGGAAGGTATAAAACAAACTAAGTTTATGGGAGAGCAGCTCGACCTAGCCATGAAGGGTGTTGCAACTTCTTATAGTGAAGAGATTATAAAGTTAGATAATCAGATACAAAAGATACCTGATCCAAAAGACCCAAAAAGAATAGAATTAGAAGCTACTAAGAAAGCAAGAGAAGAACAACTAGCTACTATTCAGGGTCATGTTATGGACTTAATGAAAACTAGAGCACAGGAATCTGCTCAAGCAGAATCTCATAAAGTAGAAAGAGAAAGAATAGCATCTAACGAGAAGATAGCGGAAGAAGGAAGAAAAACTCAAAAAGAAATTGCCAATACTCCTCAGCGAGCACCTCAACTCAATCCTCTTCAACAGTTAGAGTATGACACTGTTAAGGGTATGTCTGAGCAAGAAAGAAAACAATACTTTCTTAATAAAGGTCTTAAGGCAAATCTACCAGAAGTTATAC
>Ga0209507_1000322_pt1 | contig 57531 bp, 44 predicted proteins | sample AD_UKC028_MetaG_FD_184414 | JGI IMG/M metagenome (GOLD analysis project Ga0209507, IMG submission 184414) | Active sludge microbial communities of municipal wastewater-treating anaerobic digesters from USA - AD_UKC028_MetaG (SPAdes) (version 2) | ecosystem: Engineered > Bioreactor > Anaerobic >...
CATACCGATGGCGGCCGCTTCGTCGCGCCACCGCAGCGCGCCATATGGATACCGGCCGGCATAGTGCACCGGGTTAGCTGCGGCCCTGCGACCTGTGTCCGCAGCCTCTACATTCAATCTGACATTGCCGGCTGGGCGAGAGATCGTTGTCGCGTGATCGTGGTCAGCCCCTTGTTGAGCGAAATGATTCGGCATTTCAGTCAGTTGCCCATCGAATATGCCGAACAAGGGCCGGACGGACGCTTCGCCAGCGTTTTGCTGGAGACGATAGGCCAGGCTGATGAGGTCGAACTCATGTTGCCCTTGCCGCGCAGTCCACTACTTCAAAAACTGTGTCGCAGCCTGCGCGAGCATCCTGAAGAGAAACACCTTCTGTCCGAGTGGGCCGATCGGACCGGTGTTTCGGAAAAAACCCTGAGCCGCTTGTTCGTCAGGGAAACCGGCTTGAGCTTCCGCCACTGGCGCCAGCGCATGTGTTTGTTCGGAGCCCTGCCGGCGCTGGAGCGTGGCGACAGCGTCACCGATGTCGCGTTGGCTTGCGGCTATGACTCGCTTTCGGCGTTTATCGCCGCTTTCAGGAAGCAATTCAACTGTACGCCGGGCAATTTCCTGCGACCGAGTTGATGGCCCAATGCGCCGGACAAATGCCGGGACGATCGCCTTGGTGAACATGTAGGCGGTGCTTACCTCGGCGAACGAGTTTGTCCGAATGTTTGTAGCAGGCATTGCCTATCACATGGAGGAACGAGTGTTTTGGCCGAACAACGGCCTCATGCCAACGACAACAGGCAGAAAACCGGCCTTGGACCAAACCGCTCGCGCGGTAGTGGCCGCGATGGCCTGTAGGTGAAAACGCGGTTCCCGGTTGGCAACGACTGGCCGTCTGCTCTGATGGCGATGGATGAGAAGGGCGTGTCGTTCTGCTGGAAAGACTACCGGGCGAAGGGGCGTACCCGCCTCGAGCGCTGGCGCGCCCATCAACTCAAATAGACTGCCGGTCCCAGTACGGTTCCGCGCCGATATGGGCCACCATGAAATCGATGAACACCCTGACTTTTCTCGGCAGATGGCGCGTTGGCAGATACATCGCATAGACAAGGCGTTCCACCGGGATGTAATCGGACAAAACGGCCTGCAGGTTGCCGTTTTGCAGCTCCTTGCCAATGATGAAAGTCGGTAGCAGCCCGACGCCCAGTCCTCCAAGGACGGCTTGCGATAAGGCCTCGTCGTCATCGACATGCAGCGGACCGGTGACCGGGACGGAGATTTCTCCTTCCGGCCCCGTAAAGCGCCAGCGCCCCGGCTCTCCGGAGCGCGTGTAGTCGAGGCAGTTGTGGGCGACGAGATCGGCTGGGGTCTGCGGAATGCCCCGACGGTGAAAATAGTCGGGGGTCGCGCACAACTTGCGCCGGACCGGGGCCAGCGGGCGCGCCACCAGATGCGGCGGCGGATCGCTGCTGACGTGAATAGCAACGTCATAACCTTCCTCGGCTAGATTGACCCAGCGGTCGGTAATGCTGAGATCTATCGTGAGTTCCGGGTGGTGTGGCAAGAATTCGGCGAGGGCCGGCGCAACATGCAGGGTGCCGAAGGCGACCGATGCGCTGACACGCAGAACACCACGCGCTTCGCTGTTTAGGCTACCGACCAGTTTTTCGGCTTCGGTCGCTTCGTCGAGAATGCGGGAGCAATGCTCGGCAACCGCGGCCCCGATTTCAGTCAGGCTCAGGTAGCGGGTGGTACGGTTAAGTAAGTGCGCACCGAGCGCCTTTTCCAGCTTCGCCACGGCCTTGCTGATCGCCGAACGGGAGCTGCCCATCCGTCGCGCGGCTTCCGAAAAGCTGCCCGCCTCGACCACCCGGGCGAAAATCGCCATCAGATTCAAGTCAGCCATTGTCGCCCGGGCTCCTGTTGGTGGTCTGTTATTGCCATTGTTTCCATTATGGATACATTTTGATGCCGGTTTCTGGGCTGTCGTGATGGCTGTCGAAGCAGTACGATGCCTTCCCATGATTGCTATCGAACTTCTCAAGAAGCACAAATTACCACGAGAGCCTGTGGAATCCTGCGTACCTGTCGTCAGTTTGGAAGACTATGCACGTTTGCGTCAATATGCGTTGAACGACGAGTTGGCGGAAGAACTGGATCGCGCGATTGTAGTCCATAAGGAACAGGTTCCGGACGATGTCGTTACCATGCACGCCCGTTGCATCTATCTAGACGAGCGCCTCGGGACGCAACGGCAAATCGAATTGGTCTATCCCGACGAGGCAGACCCGGCGACCGGAAAAGTTTCCGTACTGACGCCGGTCGGCAGCGCATTGATCGGACTCAGGGTTGGCCAGGAAATTTTGTGGGACTTTCCTGACGGCTCTGTGCGCCGGCTGAAGGTCACGGAGGTCAACAGAGCGGCAACCTAGTATTCTCGAGCAATTCGCCAGTGCCTCGCTCAGTCATCTGCTGGCCGGAAAGTAGTTGGTCATTTCAATTTATTACCTGCTTAAGGAGAATCCAATGAAACTCATTTTCGAAACAGTTGCTGAAACGCAGAAAGACACATTGGCGGCGGCTGGCGTTTTCACGGACAACTTTCTGGTCGTTATCGAGCGACTGACGCAACTCAATATCGAGGTAACCCGTAACGCCTTCGAAAAATCCTCGGAAATGGCGTTGGTTTGCCTGGATAGTTACCTGGCAAAAGAAAGTACTCTCGCCTGGAATTCATTTATCAAACCAAGCGTTGGGTAAATCTGCAAGCAGACCCGATGACTAAATAGGCGGAAGTCCTGACGACGCGATCGGCCTTTGAGGGTCGGGTCCGACTGTAGCTTTGGTGACAGGCGGTCATAGTGCGCCATCAACGGCTGGGCGACAGGTAATTGGCGCATTGCTGCCCGATTCTGGCTACAGCATCAAGGTCAGCTTTGTGGCCGAGTTGTGTGAATTGGGTATCCGGCAGGTTTCAGATTCGAGCAGCCCTTTGACCGGCTGCTTACTGCCGAGGACGAACTACCACTCCTGGCCGAATGTCCCCCTTCGTGACGTGACCCGAAACCTGCCGGTCGCGGTTTGGCAGAACAATCAGACTCCCATCAACAACAAAGGAGTCTGTCATGGAAGCCTCTCAACACCGGGAAGCCTGGAACAAGGGCAAGTTGGTCGGCCAGAAACCTCCTCTGAAGCCGAAAGACATCTGGGCGATCCGAATCTATCTGCAGAACGCTCACCAGGTCCGGGACCTGGCCATGTTCAACTTGGCGATCGACAGCAAGTTGCGTGGCTGCGATCTCGTCAATTTGCGGGTTCGGGACGTCACCCACGGCAGCCAGGTCTTACCCCGGGCGATGGTCGTCCAGCGCAAAACGCAGCGGCCGGTGCAGTTCGAACTGACCGAGCCGACCCGGACGGCAGTGGCTGCCTGGCTCACAAAGGCCAACCTCAAATCGGAGCAATACCTTTTTCCCAGCCGCGTTGCTTGTTCCCCGCATGTCTCGACTCGGCAATACGCCCGGATAGTGCATCACTGGGTGGCGGCCGCAGGTCTGGATACCTCGGCCTACGGAACGCACTCGATGCGCCGGACAAAGGCCACGCTGATTTATAAGCGAACCAAGAACCTGAGAGCGGTTCAGTTGTTGCTCGGCCATACGAAGTTGGAAAGCACAGTGCGATACCTCGGCATCGAAGTCGATGATGCACTCGAAATCTCCGAGCAAACGGAGATATAACCCTGTGACTGACGGTCGCACGCCAGGCTTACTACGTGCGGCCGCTTTGGGGTAAGGCAGCGGATGCGTACTGTCGGCCATAACCTGCCCGTGGCGGTTACATCTAAAGTTCTCGTGCCAGGTGGAATCGAATGGCTGGTTTTCGGCGATCAAGTTGAACGCGAGAATTTCAGGACCCGGCTATAGTGCGGCCGTTGCATGTTCCCCGCAAGCGGTCACGAGAACGGGTGCTCCACCCCTTGAACCGGACGCACATTCGGCTGAAGCAAGTCAGCAATCGGTACTGATCCCGTTCAAAACGCCAGGTTGATTGAGCCAACGAGAATCTGGTCGTCTGCTCCCGGGTTGAAGCAGAACACGCCAAGGGTCACGTACTTCACGGTAACCTAGGCGAAGGGACCGCGCTGGAAGTCTCGCTCGCCGCCATATAGCCGGGTCCGCTGACCGGCTATCCCGAAGCGCAGCCACTCGACAGGACGCAGGCCGAGTTCGCTCCAGGCGTAGATGTAGCTGTCGCTGTGCTCGTTCTTATCGTGCACGTATTCGGCTTCGACATAACGACATTCCTGACGCTCGTGAATCTAAGCTCTTTGGCCGAAGCCACCCGTGGGCATGGGGATCGATTCTGTTCGCGCCGTTCCCGTTAGCTGCCTCTCGGCAGGGACTTATTCAGAACGGCACCTTCCCCATGGAAATTCGTTCGCGTCAGTGGTCATTCGTGCCATCATGGAAATTCGCTAAGGACTGTAAGCTCTTATCGAAAAAGGTCTCGAGTGGTTTAACTCCCTACGAGCCTACGAAAGCGGCGCGGCAATTTCTGACCGCTATTTCAACGAAGCAGACAGGAGCGTGAAGATGATCGAATCGAGAATTGGATTTTGGCGCCGTACAGGTGGCATGTTGATCGCAGCCGGACTCTTGGCGCTATCGGGGACTGCCTTGGCCACTGAGCAGTCGCAGCAGCGCCAACAAGGCCGGGACGCCAACCAGGCAGCCAAACAGGATGCGCGGTCAGGCAAAGTCGACTGCCGGGCCGAAAACAACAAGAGCAATGCTGAGTGCCGGCAGGACAAGCGTGACACGAAGCAGGAAGGCCGCCAGGAAAAGCGGGAAATCAAATACTGACGAGGTGTCAGCGGAAGCGTGCCCCCGGCAGCGGGGCACGCATTGGCAGTTCAGCCCCCTTTGAATCCCCGCGGATTGCATAGACGCATTGCGATCGCTCCGCTCGGTTGCCGGCCGTTGAATGGCTAACAGCCCGACCGGCTGTTGTAGGTCGCATTGATCCATTTGAACGACAGCTCGAAAAAAACCCGACCAGGTCGGCCGGGCTAAGTCTCACGAAGAGAGGTTCAGAGGAGAACGCTCAGGATACCATGTTACATATGGAACTGGTGCCAGCCGGGAATGCTCGCTGCGACAGCTTCACCCCTTGGATTCAACCGGCCGACCCAAACAACTTGGCTGTCCTTCGCTCCCTACTGAGCGGCAATGTACCCGTTGTCAGTCAATGTTTCGATTGCACAAATTTCCGCACACGCCCGCTACATGGCCTACCATAATCGTTCCAGTATTCAAGCTCCGACGGTGATAGCCAAACCTCTGCTGGTCGCTTTGATTCTTGCGTTGGTCGGATGCGGCTCCGCACCGAAGGTGCCTGTGCAGCCCGAAGAACAGCCCAAGGCACCGAAAATCGAACCGTTGCCAGACCATTCGGAATTACCTGCTCTGGGGTTCTGGCAATACAAGATCGTGGAGATCGCGAAGTCAGAATGGGTCTACTTCGGACAGCAGATCGTCGAGATTGACGGCAACCGAGAGAGCATTCCCCAAGTGGGAATTTGGGAAGATGAAGACGATGGCCACAGCGAGCGGATCAACCAGTATTGGCGCGCTGTCGGCAAACCAAAGTTATCGGGTTACAACTGCAAGGAGCCCTGGTCTGCCGCGTTTGTCAGTTGGATCATGCAGGAAGCAGGCGTGCCGAAAGACGTCTTCCCACCGAGCAGCGCCCACCGGTTTTATCTCAACCGTTTCATTGCCAACGCCGCCAATCCATCCGCAGCCTTAGTGCCTCATACCATTGATCGATACAAGCCCAAACCTGGGGATTTGATCTGTACCACCCGGGGCAAAATCAGGCCACCCGAATTGATCGAGGAAGTTCAGAATGTACTCGACTCATGGCGGATGCATTGCGATGTCGTCGTTGAAGCCAATGGTCAAACGATGCAGGTCATCGGCGGAAATGTCCGCAATTCTGTTTCCAAAACCATCTTGACCTTATCCTCGGATGGTTATGTGCAATTTACACCATCAAGGCCATGGGTCTTGATCGTCGAAAATCGCCTGGACTGAAACTACGCACCTGGGCAGGGCAGACGATACACAGGTTGCTTTGCGATCACGAACGGCCGAGCATGAAAGCGCTTTCGACCTCTGCTGAACCGAGCCCATTGGCGTGTCGAGACCGCGAAAAGAAGATTTCCTATATTGTTTCGTGCTTAACCCCCTGTCGATGGAAACTATGCCGACGATCTACTTAACCGCGATCTCCGATTTGCCTGTCAATACCCAACCTTCGCCAGGATCAAACCGCTGAATATCAGCGGCGAGCCGGGATGTCTTCGGTCCGAGATCCTTTTCGAACACCACGCCATCGTGATTGATCATGAACGTCTTGACGCCTGACGCGCCGTATTCGGCAGGAGACGCAATCACCGCAAAGCCGCCGATCATGCTGTCTCCAGCCAGATAACTGTAGGATCCGCCTCGGGCGGCACCGCCCTGACCCCTCAGGATTCGGTAGTAGTAGCCCCAGTACGGCGTAGGCCTGTCGCTTCTGAAGGTATAGCCTTCACCCGTCGCTTTGGCGACCAAAAGGCCCATTGGGCTTTCAGACTGACCCCCTTGGACCGGCCAGTAAAGACCGTCGAACTTGCCATCTCCGCTGGAGAACTTCTGGGCGAATTCGAGAAGGCCGTCGCCGTCATGGTCCCTCGAGGCATACTCCTGCTGAGCGTCAGCGATTGCGAGCAAGACCTGAATGGTATTGGTCTCATTTCGGCCAATGCGGCGATTGAGGATTTCAATCATCCCGGTGGCCGTGTCGAAACGCCAGGCATTGTTCGCCTTCACCAAGGGAATAGGGAATGGCCACTCTTCCTTGCCCAGCACGAGCGTTGCCTTGGTTTCGTCCAGCAAACGCACTTCATGCTTCTCATTATAGGCCGCAGCGAACGCTTCGCGCTCTCGCTTGGCGAGCACCGGATCACCCGAGCCAAGAGACTTCCAGTGCCGGCCAAAGACCGCTCTGATGCGTTGGCCATCGCCCGATTGAGCAGCGTCGAGCAACGCCATCGAGGCCTGCTCCGGGGAGGCATAGCTTTTTTGCCGAAGGTCTGCCGCCGATACGGATGATGAGCCGATCGAGGCCCACAAGAGCAGCGCCGAAAGATAAGCGGCCGTCTTGGGATTTACATGGGTTTTGAGGAAAGACATCGAGATTTCTCCGAAGCAGGTCAGCAAGGGGCGGGGGCTGGACAAAGTCAATCAGCGTCTTCCGCCGCGACCACCTCCCATGCGCCCGCCACCAAATCCGCCACCAAACCCACCACCGCTCATGCCCTGCCGACTGGACATGCCACGGCTTCCATAGTCCCCTGAACGGCGACCGTAGTCCGCCCCGCCAAAGCCGCTGGCCTGACGACCCCCCGAGAAATCGCGGTTAGCAACTCCGTCGCCAGCTCGGCCATAACCGCCCCGGTCCAGCGTACCTGCATCGGTTCGTCCGCGAAAGTTCTGACGGGCCTGGGCGTCTCGGGCACCGCTCCCGCGATTGAACTGTTGGGCGACGCGCTGATCCTTGTAAGGCACACCGCGCCGGTGATCAACGTTGTGTCTCCAGTTGCTTCGGTCACCCGAGATATTGCTGCGGTTGAAATTGTTGTATTTGTGGTGCTCGATATGCACGTCGCCGCCACGCCAGTTGCAGCCGCCCCAGAGTGCCCCGCCCACGATAATGCCCGCCGTGAAGGTCCAGAAGGCGGCACCGGGGTAGTAGCCGGGAGGATAGTAGTAGTAAGGCGGATAGGCGGGGTACGGCCAGGCACCGTAGGCATACCAAGGATCGTAGGCCGGGACATAGACGACCGCCGGATTGGCCGGCTCGATCCTGATATAGCTTTCGCTGGTGCCTGGCTCGATGATCACCGTCTGTTCTGCGGTGCTTTTGAGGTTGCCTTGGGCGTTAGCCGCATTGCGCAGCTTCTGGGCAGCGGCGAGCACGCGTTTCTGATCGGCCAGGAAGGCGTCACCGAGTTGCTGCGTCCACGCGAGTTGTTCGTTCATCATCTCCAGTACGGGTGGAAATGCCGTGAGCGACTTGACGCTGGGGTCCCAAGGCTGGCCTTGTAGTGCATCTTCGAGCGCCTTGCTTTCCAATGCCGCGTTGTCTTTGCGCCAGCGCGCCGCCTGAACGATCTCCAATGGATAGGTCGAGGCCATCAGGATTTGCGCCAGCAAGGCGTCAGGATAGAGGGCGATGGGTGCCAGCAATTGTTCAAGCTGTTCCTGCGAGAGCGTTTCACCACTCCGTGCGACGGACTCGGATGAGGGAGCGAACGTACCTCCGGGCGTGGCCGAGGGAACTGTTGTACAAGCCGACAGGACCATGGAGCCAGAAAGCAGCAGTGCAACAAGGCGCGGGGCGCCAGTCATCATGGCAGATCTCCTAGTCTTCGTTTGGCTCGGGCAACAACCTGAGGGCGTCGATGTAACAAATATCACAACCGGACATCGGAGTCACCCAGGAAGGCACGTCACTTATTGCTGCGAGTCAATGAGGAAGTCGCACACGGCTGAAGATGTTGCTACCCCCGGTCGGCTTGATCGTTTGCGCGGTGCCCCGTGGGATAGATTCAGGTTGGCGCAAAAAGTCATGCGATTGTCGCTTTCGGTCAAGCACGGACCCCAGCTCTCCAATACAGTCAGCCCATCAACTGCCCAGGAGTAAGTCATGGTTGCGAAGATTGAGCTGGTCGATGTTAAACGCGAACTGAAGCGGCGCCTTGCCCTGATTTGCCAGCGCGGACACATGGTGCGTTGCAAGATCGCCAGTTTTTGCGGCCCGGCCCAGGGCCTTGCCGAAGCGGCGTAGGCAACGACGATGCACCTCAGCATTCGAGAACCCGGCGGACTTCGTCAGGCGGTCACTCCGTTCGACGGGATTGAAGACGAACTGTCACTCATCAAGTCATTGATCATGACGCTGGCCGCCGAATCTCAACGCGGGGCAAGGACGGTAATGCTCAAGGCGGATCTTGACGGCATCGACGTCGTTCAGTTGATCACCCTTGCCCGAATGCTGAGTGCCTCAGCGCGAGCCAACCCGTCACTCGTCTACTAACCCATCAACCATTTCAATAATCAGCTTTGGAGATCAATCATGGCCAGAACAAGTAATCGACAGAAGCCAGGCATTCGCGAACTGCGGCTTGAGCGTGGCATGACCCAGCACGAATTCTGGTCCCCCCTTGGGGTGAATCAGAGCGCCGGATCCCGTTATGAATCGGGCCGCGGCATTCCAGCGCCCGTCCAAGAGTTGCTGCGCCTGGCGCATGTTGAGCGAATACCTCTCCATGCCATCGGTGCTGATGACTGGGCGGTGGCAAAGTATCTCAAGGAACATGAGCCGGAACTGTTCGCCACCCTGAAGGAAAGAGCGGGGAATTGATCCATCGGTGGGCAAGGCTTCCGATCCTTTGATCCTGAGCGGCCTGCGGGTTACCAGATTGTCATACCGTTCTTGGAGAGAGACATGACCGAAAAGAAAACGAACAAACCGACGAAACCAGCCACCGCTGAGGTGCCTGCTCAGACATCGACGACTACGACCGCGGCCACCCCGCGCAAGTCGCGCCCGGCGATCCGGACGAGCGCTCTGGAGGAGACCAAGGCGCGCAACAAGAAAGCGCTGGTGGAAGCGCTGGCTCTGGCCCGGGCCGTCAAGATCGAGCCCTCCGCGGTGGCGCCGGTCGCCGCCGGCAAGGCGGCCGACGCAAGGCCGGCCAGGGCGAAAAAGATCAAGGTGGTGCGTGACCGCTTCACGATGCCCGAGGTCGAGTACGCGCAAATCGCCACGCTGAAGAAGCGCATCGCCCGGTATGGCGGCAATGCCAGGAAGAGTGAGCTGCTACGCGCCGGTCTGACGTTGCTCGCCGGACTCAACGATGTTGAGCTCACCACCGCGATGAGCGGCATCGAACCGGTCAAGACGGGGCGGCCGCGCAGGTGATCGCCTGAAATACCTTGGATTTCATAGGTGCATCTTGCCCGCTCGTCTCGGTTACTTGCTAAGGATCCCCTAACGGCGCGACAGGCGGGAGAACAAATTTCGGCAGTTGGGCGACAGCCCGCGTAGGCCAACCTACCGTGCAGCAGCCATTGGCGAACAGGCCGAACATATGACTCCGATCAACAACCAAGGAGTCAATGATGGAAATCACCCACAAGCGAGAAGCCTGGAACAAAGGAAAGCTCGTCGGTCAGAAGCCGCCCCTCAAGCCGAAGGACATCTGGGCCATTCGAATTCACCTTCAGAATGCACATGCGGTCCGCGACCTCGCCCTGTTCAATCTGGCCATCGACAGTAAGCTGCGGGGCTGCGATCTCGTCAGCTTGCGCGTGCGCGACATAACTCATGGGAACCAGGTCCTCCCCCGTGCCATGGTGATACAGAGAAAGACGCAGCGGCCCGTGCAGTTCGAGCTGACCGAGCCGACGAGGACGGCGGTGTCGGCCTGGCTTGAGAAATCACATCTACGCGGGGAGCAGTTCCTGTTCCCGAGCCGGGTGGCGAGTTCGCCCCATGTCTCGACTCGTCAATATGCGCGGATCGTGCATCAATGGGCCGATGCTGTCGGACTGGATTCATCAGTCTATGGGACGCATTCCATGCGGAGAACCAAAGCGACGCTGATCTACAAGCGCACGAAGAACCTGAGGGCCGTTCAGCTCTTGCTTGGCCATTCCAAGCTGGAAAGCACCGTTAGATATCTCGGCATCGAGGTCGATGACGCCCTGGAAATTTCCGAGCAGACTGAAATCTAGCTGCGCATCGCGGCTGCGCGTGGTTATCCGTGCGGCCGCTTTCTGGATTGATCTTGTCCGCGGAATGTCGGCCATGACCGGCCTTCTGCCGGCTCGCGGAAGAAGTCATTCGAATGACTTCTTCACTTCTTGAAACCTGCCATACAGCCTAAGCATGCCAACCGGCCTAACCCTCGTCGACGTTGCGTATCGTTTGCAGCCGATGGTAATCATAAAGCCGCTGGTGGGCTACCGTGTTGTATTCATCTAAAGAGATCAGGGAACCCCGAAACTCCTGACGCAACATTCCACACACGCCTTTGTCCGCAAGCACCGAATCCATACACGCAGTTACAGTCGGCGCCTACTTATTTCCAGATGAATTGATAGAATTTGGCCTCTGAAAATGATGGAATATCAATGAGAAATAAGCTGTTGTGGATCTTGTTTGCAGTGTCGATGGGGGCGCAAGCCGCATCACTCGATTCGGCATCGCTACTCGCCCCACCTTTGAAGCCTGTGTCGGAACAGCCACAAGCGGCACACATGGTGGCGGAACTGCTCACTCGACATCACTACAAGGCACTCCCCCTGGACGATGCCATGTCAGAGAAGATATTTAACCGCTATCTAAAAATGCTCGATAGCGGGAAGTATATTTTTGTTCAAGGTGATATCGACCAACTCCAGGCCGCACGCACCAGGCTGGACGATGCCATCATCACCGAAAACCTCAGTCTGCCATTTGCCATTTTCAATCTCTACACGCAGCGAGGGGTCGAGAGATTCACCTACGCCCGCAGCTTGCTCAAGGAAGGTTTTGATTTTAGCCAGAAGGAAAACTTTCAATACGATCGAGACAAGGCAGACTGGCCAAAATCGGAACAAGAGATGCGCGAGTTGTGGCGCATGCGGGTCAAGAACGACTGGTTGCGACTGAGGTTGGCCGGCAAGGACGACAAGAGCATCGTCGAGACGCTCGACAAGCGCTATGAAAATTTCTTGCGGCGAGTGGCCCGGACAAAGAGCGAAGACGCTTTCCAGATATTCATGAATGCCTATGCAATGTCAGTCGAACCCCATACCAACTATATGGGTTCACGAGCGGCAGAGGACTTCGATATATCCATGCGGCTTTCCCTCGTCGGGATCGGTGCCGCCCTGGCCGAGAAGGATGATTACACGGTCATTCGCGAACTGATTCCGGGCGGACCGGCCATCCTCTCCGGACAGCTGAAAGCCGGAGATCGCATCGTCGGCGTTGCCCAAGGTGAAAACAGCGTCATGATCGATGTTGTGGGGTGGCGTCTGGACGACACGGTGGCACAGATTCGTGGTGCCGCTGACTCTGTCGTGGTGCTGGATATCCTGCCCGCCGACGCAACCTCTGACGGCGAGCACAAGCTGGTTTCGCTTATCCGGAAGAAGGTCACGCTGGAACAACAGGCCGCCAAGAAGTCAGTGGTTTCGGTGGTTGACGGAGCCGTCACACGCCGCATTGGGGTGATATCCATTCCCGCTTTCTATCAAGACTTCGAAGCACGAGGAAGAGGCGATCGGGATTACAGGAGTGTGACCCGCGATGTGGCACGCTTGATGGATGAACTGAAAACGGAAAAGGTCGATGGCCTGCTGATTGATTTGCGCGACAACGGGGGCGGATCGATGACGGAGGCGGTCGAATTGACCGGCTTGTTTGTCGGCAAAGGCCCAGTGGTGCAGCAGCGCGATGCTCAAGGCAATGTCGCCGTGGCGAGCGACACCGACGCTACCATTGCCTGGCACGGTCCACTGGGCGTCCTGATCAACCGGGGTTCGGCATCTGCTTCAGAAATATTTGCCGCAGCAATTCAGGACTATGGTCGCGGCCTGGTGGTCGGCGAACGCAGTTTTGGCAAGGGCACCGTCCAAACCATGGTCAATCTTGATCGGGTTGCCAGAAACGAAAAACCGGTACTCGGCGACGTGAAGCTGACGACAGCCCAATTCTTCCGCATCGACGGGGGCACCACGCAACTTCGTGGGGTGAAGCCGGATATAAGCTTCCCCTCGATTGCGGATGACGACGACTTGGGTGAAGCCAGCTTCGACAATGCGCTCCCGTGGGTACAAATCAAGGCGGTAGACTACGCGCCGCTAGGTAATGTGAAAGCAGTTCTGCCGGCTTTGCAGTCGCGGCATCAGGCCCGCCTGAAAACCAATCTGGAATTTCAGTTCCTGAAAGAGGATATTGCCGAAGTCAGTCTCCAGCGCAAGAAAAACCTGATCTCGTTGAATGAGGCCGAACGGCGCAATGAGCGCGAGGCGCAAGCGGCCAAGCTCGCCTCACGAGAAATACTGCGTGGGACCAGCAGAACTACTCAATCAGACCCTCCCGGCCAGGAAACCGAGCTGGCGATGAAAACACCAACCCAGGACGATGGCCTACAGGCCAACGAACGCGATCTGAGCAATGAACTGGCCGCTGAAAAGGCCCGGAAAAGCACCAAGGATGTGTTTCTGGACGAGGCTGCCCATATTCTCAGTGACGAAGTGGATCTCCTGAAACTTGAAATCAGGGTGGCATCTGGAAATCGCACCAGATTTACTGGACCGTTCTGAGCTAGGGCTACCATACACATCGATCGTGTCCCCGGACGTGGTGTAAGAGTCGCTCAGGAAGTCATGGACTCCGGCATGGTTGGCATGCCAATCAGACGGTCACGGCGGACAGGCTGACGGTTGGATTGTCGCCGACCTCGGCCAAGGTTTCCAGCGTCATGTAGCGGCGCTGTAGCGCCCACTCGTCGTTCTGTTCGAGCAACAATGCCCCGACCAGGCGATAGATAGCCGGTTCATTGGGGAAGATGCCGACGACGTCGGTACGGCGTTTGATCTCACCGTTGAGGCGCTCCAGCGGATTGGTGCTGTAGATCTTGCTCCGGTGCTCCTTCGGGAAGCCCATGTGCGCCAGCACATCATCCTCGGCCTCATCCATCAGCCGGGCGATCTTGGGGAAGCGCTCACGGAGTTGCTCCATCACCGTTCGCCACTGATCGTGTGCCGCGGCTTCGGTTTCCTGCGCGAAGATGGTGGCAATCAGCGCCGAGACCATCCGCCGCTGACCGGCCGGCGCATGCACCAACACGTTGCGCATGAAATGCACCCGGCAACGCTGCCAGGTCGCCGAGATCACCTTGCGCACCGCAGCCTTCAAGCCCTCATGGGCATCGGAAATCACCAGCTTCACCCCGCGCAGGCCACGACGAGTCAGGCTCCTGAGGAAGTCGGTCCAGAACGGCTCGGCCTCCGATGCCCCGACCTGCATGCCCAGCACCTCGCGCCGGCCATCGCTGTTGGTGCCAATGGCAATTATGGCAGCGACCGAAACGATCCTCCCGGCCTGGCGCACCTTGAGGTAGGTGGCATCGATCCACAGATAGGGCCAGTCGCCTTCAATCGGACGGTGCAGGAAAGTCTGTACCCGTTCGTCTATCTCGGCACACAGACGGGAGACTTGACTCTTGGAGATGCCGCTCATCCCCATCGCCTGCACCAGATCATCGACCGAGCGGGTCGAGATACCCTGCACGTAGGCTTCCTGGATGACGGCGGCCAGTGCCTTCTCGGCGGTGCGCCGTGGCTCCAGGAAGGGTGGAAAGTAGCTGCCGGCACGCAGCTTCGGGATACGCAGTGCCACCGAACCGGCACGCGTATCCCACTGTCGATCACGGAAGCCGTTGCGGGAGTTGGTTCGGGTGTCGGTGCGTTCGCCGTGGCCGGCACCACAGCGGTTATCGACATCCAGTTCCATCAGGCGCTGGGCGACGAAGCCGATCATCTCGCGCACGATGTCGTCGGCGCCGGCCTTTTCAAGCAGCTCGGAAAGCTGCATCCTGTCTTGGGTCATCGGTTTATTCCTCAGTAAAGATTGAGCTTCGCAAACCCAACCTTACCGGAGTTCTCCGATGACCTCCTGATTGCGCCCGCCGTGGGGGCCCTGCAGGGCCCCCACGGCAAACACAACACCTTCAGCTCTTACACCACTCGGCGGGACACCGCCTACACATCTTACAAATCGAATATAGCGACACGAGACATCGGTTTTGACGATGCGCCATGGTCCGTTTGCTGACATAAAACGGCTACTGGATCATCGCAACGATTCTCTCTTTAGGGGCGTCAGCACGCGGGGATCAAAGGCTGCTTACGGGAAGCGAAACTTCACTGACCGCTTTCCGGCGACGAATTAGACGAGAGGACGGTCGTTTCGCGACCCGTTGTTGCCGGTCGCGCCGTCAGGGGTTCAACGGCAGGAATCCGAGCGGAGCGGTCGCTTGAGGTGGGCGCTGACGGACCTCTCCTCGGCCTGACCTGAAGTGCGGTATGTGGTGAAAGTCGGGCGGCAATGTGCCGATTACCTGCCGTGTAACCACTGACAGGGGTCGATGGCAGCTTGCCTAGGCTTACGCCAGAAATAGTGCCGGTCGGACGCCACATGCGTAGTTCGATAGCTCCATGTGTAGCCGCTGGGAATCTAGCGCAGCAGATCATTGCCATGGAGCAGGAGACGGATGCCGATCTGAAAGTCGTCGGCAAACACGAAACACAAATTGCCGAAGAATTGCTGATCGGCAGCGTAACCCAACATGCACTGGCTGAATCGCAATGCGATTCGTTAGCTAATTGTGACCCACACGATGCACCGAAATCATCGCCCTGACCGACTTTAATGCCGCACTGCCTTGAAATCTACCACTTGAAGCAGTTATCAGCATTTGGACGCAAGGTGCAGTTCCAGCTGAACCCGCTGTTGGTTGTATAAATCATGAGCGCTTTTTCACGTTCTTTTTGGGACAACTGTCTACTGGTCGATACTGCCAAATCACTTTCATTTGCGACAAATACGACGTTACAAAAAGTCTTGGTGCAAAGCGTTCTAATAGCATCCCAATACACCGATTTGTTCGAGGTGTCGGCTGGGGAAATAAGTACGACGCGATAGACATCGCGGTGACCAAGGACGCTCCATCCAGCGTGGGACATCGTAGATGCCAACAAGCAAATGGTGCCTAACGCCGTTTTCAAAATCATGCTCAATCTGAGTTCCTTTCAACTTTAATTTCCGCTGATTTTTTGTAAAAGTCCTTCAAAGTTGCATATCGCGAGGCGCGGATACCCCTAACTTTCGCCATTGCACGCTCAACTGGGATGCCAAACTGAACCAATGCTTCAGCAGCGATCATCAAGCTACCTTCCAAAACCTCAGGGATGACTTCGGTCGCACCAGCAGCCTTGAGCCGGGATACTGAGGATTCATCTGCTGCCCTTACCACAACAGGAATATCTTTACGCTCCTGACGAACCAGTTGAAGCACTCGCTCAGCTGAGTAGACGTCGTGATAAGAAATCACCACACCGCGGCAACGTGATAAGCCCGCAGCCTGGAGGACTGCCAGGCGGTCCGCATTCCCAAAAGCCACCACCCCACCTGCTGGCGGTCGTATCTTGAAAGCATTTGGCGTCAAGTCAAGAGCCACAAATTCGATACCCTCCTCAGACAAAAATGTACCAATTTGAGCCCCAGTGCGACCGTATCCGCACAAAATGACATGGTTTTCCTTGGCGAAAGCGCCAACCGCAATGTCATGGATTGTCTTTGCCTTGTGTGCCCAGTCCCCCCGTGCCATTTCGCCAGATTTTCTTGCTGCCCACTCGATCAAAAACGGTGCAACAAACATCGAGATCAGCATCGACGAAAGGGTCAGCTGAAATACATCCTGCTCGACCAATTTCAGAGCATAAGCCAATTGGATCAGAACAAGGCCAAACTCGCCGGCCTGGGCCAGTTGCGTTGAGGTTTTAAGGCAGACATCTGGCGGACTTTTGGCAATTCCAGCTACCAGAAAAACAACTAATCCCTTGCCAACAACCAGTAGCAATACAGCAAGCAGCAAAGCAGGAATGTGGGTGATGACATAAACCACATCAAGCATCATGCCAACGGTGACGAAGAACAAGCCGAGCAAAACATCCCGGAAGGGACGGATATCTGACTCTACCTGGTGACGGTACATCGTTTCGGAAATCAGCATGCCACCGATGAATGCACCGAGGGCCAAGGACAATCCGGCTGCATGGGTTGCATACCCTAAAGCCAGCACCACCCAGAGTGCGGTTAGGACAAACAATTCCTCGGAACGACGATGTGCAATCGTATCGAGCAGCATTTTCATCGGGCGCCGGCCCAAACCGATTAGCAGAATGAGTACGGCAATCGTTTGCACCAGTGCCTGGCCAATTGCCTGAGGCAGATCAGATTGCGGACGGGCCAATGCCGGAAAGAGAATGAGACATGGAACCACTGCAATATCCTGAAAGAGCAGAGTTCCCATTGTCTGCCGTCCGGAGCGCGAATGCAGTTCAAAACGCTCTGACAGTATTCTGGCAACAATTGCTGTAGATGACATGGCGACTGCCAGACCAACAACCAGTCCAACTTCCCACTTCTGGCCATAGCCCCAAACCGACGCCAGCATGGTGGCGATTGCGGTAATAGAGACCTGCGCACCGCCAAATCCAAAAACCGTACCCTGCATGGTTCGTAACCGGTTGATACTGAATTCGAGCCCAATCGAAAACATCAAGAAGACAACGCCAAATTCAGCCAGCGCCCCAAACTCTTCTGTATCGGCCAGAATTTTGAAACCATAAGGCCCTAGGACAATCCCAACCAATAGGTATGCCAACAGAGATGGGAGTCGAAGACGTTGTGCAAGAAAAACCGTGACAAGTGCAATTGTCAAAAGCAAAAAGATGGAAAGTAAATTCCCGTGTTCCACGTCAGGCAAGATTGAATAGCATGTATCCAATATTACCGATAACCAAGCGTGGCAGCCATTCCTGAAGGGAATTAACAAGCAATGAGTTCTTCACCGCTCAGATAGTGATTGACGATCAACAGCAACCCATAAGCTGTCGCTCAAATCTGAACTGCCTCGAAGGTCATCTAAGCGTCGGATTGCTGCCAATTTTACGTATTGGGCCAATGGCCAGATTGGCCGAGGTGTGTGAATAGGGTATCCGGCAGGTTTCAGACTTGGAGCAGCCGCTTGAACGACCGCTGCTCGGACTAGGCGACGGTCCGGTTGTGGCCGGTTGGATGAGGTCGCCAACGGCTGCTTCCGAGTATTCCAGTTCGCAGAACCTAGGTTTGGCTGACTGGCAGCTATCGGGAAGCAGCTACTTCCGCAAAGGGTCGGGAGTTAGCGTTCGCTGACCGGGGAAGCTGCCGTTCGTTGCCTCTCGAAGCACAACGGCAGGTATGCGACAGATTGCAGACCGATCCCGCGTATCATGCCAGTGGCCGTTTTGGCCGACGTCCTGTCGGTGGGTGATTGCGCTTTACGACTGCTCGCGACCTTGAGCGGGCCTCAGAACTCCATAAAGGAGACGTTCATCGTCTGATTGCTTGAGCGATGCATGGCCTATTCAAAGGCACTTCACCTTGAATGCTCACGACCACAAGATGGTGATCGCTTAGGCCTGATACTGGAGATCTGTCGAATGGGAGTACCGTTACCGTGGAATCCATTGCGACCTCGCGTGAGATGCAAATGTGATCCACGATGGGTTTTGTCAGTTTTTCGTAACCAATCGGATCAACGGTAACACACTGAAGAGATGTGGTTTCTAAGGCACCTGTTACCAATTCCACTGAACGCTTATCTCGATACGATCCCAATGATCCGCGATGCTGATTGAAATCGCCCGCGATGCATTTGAAATGATCTGGATATGACTGTCCAAGTGTGATCCATTCTGCCGTTTGGGATTGCACTTGACGATAATGCTCCTCCCAGCGAGTGGTTCCTATTTTATCTGTAGGCCCTCTATCCTTATCCCAAGGAATTACGGTTCCATAGATTAATGAACAGCCCAGACCGGGTATGTTGATTTCCGCACATGCAGTGAAGCGGGAAACACTTACAGGACGAATCGACCAGCGCGACCAGATCGTTACCAATGTCTCGCCATCTCTGTGATAACCGGGAATAGGAAATGACGAAAGGGAGTACCACCCCTCCCCTAGATTAATAACATCACGCGTTTCGGTTAGCTCCCATATTTCTGGAGCGTGCTCCCCATTCACCCAATCTTTCAAGAAACTTAGTCGACGTTCATTGAGCGGGCCACTTGCGCTCGGTCGTTGAACATTCCAAGTAGCAATGCTTATCATCACTATCCGCCTAAAATAATTGAGATGTTCCGGCGCCAGTATAGCGATCTGTTATCTTGACTGACCACTAACGAATTGTCTGTTTCTCGACTCCCTCAACGTTCGCTCAACTGCCTGCTCAAGTCGGTCAAGGAATTGCCGATCAACGGATTCCAGAACATGGTTCAGGTTCCATAGCCGGCTACGGCGAATCTCCTCGCGGGGGCTTGAGCAACCTAGCCAATTTCCATTGATCGCATCAAGTGGAGCAAGTGCGTTCGAGAGCAGGGCGATTGAGTTTCGCTCAATGTATGCTCGTTCACTATCAGGGCCAGTCTCGTCGGGCATGTCCACCCATAACACAGTCATGCCGCCGAGATAATCTGAGACCCGCTTTTCCAAGGCCACTTCGGCTGCCTTGGCAGTTAGCGCTTAGCGCCTAGCAGTTTACCACTTGGCAAAACCCGGGCCCGGCAAGCAAACAGACCTGAATCTACTCCCCTTTGGAATTCGTCTAAGTGCCGAGTTTCCAAGTTCGCAGGTATCTTGCCAGAAAGGACGGGGTACGCTCTTGCAAGCGCTGGGCATTGTATTCGCAGCCATTATCAATCCCTGCACTCCGGGCAAAGCCGGTGCTGCCCGGTCCGCTTCGCAATGAACCAGATCGCCAGTGCCAGCAGTGCCGCGCCGACACACGCGCCGTGCAATGCATCAAGCGAAATCACGCCCTGAAACCGGTTTCCGGCAACGAACGGCCACAGCGCCTCGACGTCGACATGCATGATGGAATCCAGCGCAATATGGGACAGCGTGCCGACCAAGGCGCTAACCCAAGCGGCAGTCCTGGATATCAGGGGATCGACCGCCAGCCAACGGGTCTGCCAGCCAGGGGCCAGTTGCCGGCTCCACCATTGCAGAACGTATTCGCAGCCTTGACGGCCAAGCAAGGCAACGATCGCACAGCCACCCCCAGGGCGCCCGGAAAGGTGTGCAGCCATGGATGCACCGGGTCGCCGATGAGAAAGAACAGGCTGACCGGCTCGAGATCGATGACCACATTGGCCAGCGCGAAGATCATCCAGCTGAAGTGGTTCGGTGCCGCGGCCTTGATCAGCGCGCCCGGGCCGAAGTGAAACGGTGTTATCGGCAAGCAATTCTCCCTGTTCTGCGCTTCGCGCGATTTCGATCATGTTGGCTACTTGGCAATCTTCACCGGCAGTGCCGCTGATGAATAGCGGACAGGAGTGCCGTCAATCTTGACGATATTCACGTCGACCACACCGCCCGACTGTGCGTGCGCCACCTTGATCGGCGTGACATCCTGCACCACAAGATAGACCAGGCAGCCGGCGATCACCGTCAGAACCGCCTTGGTATAGAAATCAGGTTTCATGCTGCTTGCTCCTTCAAGAAATCTGTCCAGTCTGATCAAGATGATCAGCACAGATCGCGCAGAGCGGTCAATTATCTGCGTGCTGACAACAGGCTCACCCGCCCTCGCCTCGCCACTCGCCCGTCGCCAGCCCGCTCCCCATCAGTTCTCCTGTCCGCGGCTCCCACATCTCCCGGAAAGGTGTCTGCATCACCCGCTCGATGAACGGCGCGGACACGCCCTGTGCCGCGAACCACGCCGCCATCCTGCGGTCGGTATCGGAGATGCCCGAATCCCCGGTGCGCCAGGCAACACCCGAGCGGTGCAACCCGAAACGCGCCGACGGGGCCGCCAGGCGCTCCTGCCCGCCCGCGAAAACCAGCACGCAGGCGCTGGCGCAGGTCGCGGAAACGTAGGCGTCGAGGTGGCGGTCGCGCACCAGTTCGGCCAGCGCGAAGCCTTCGCTGGCGCTGCCGCCCGGGCTGTCCAGCTCGATCCCGCGTATGCCCGGGTGCCTGGCCAGGAGGCCACGGATCAGGTTGGTCGTGCCGAACCCCATCTCCCCCGAAAGGAGGATGCGCTGGCCATCGCCGGACAGGCCGACCACGGGCTTCTGATCCCGGTCGGCGGCCAACACCGCCAGCGCAATCAGGCCCATGTGGCGGTCACGATCCGCCAGGTGGTCGAAGGCATAGAGCAGCATGGTCATGCCGGCCATGGCGACGATGAGTCCGGCGAGCAGCGAACGGTCTGCCCCGAACCAGCGCCGCGCGGCACGCCAGGCGCCGACACCCCACCACGCCGACAGCAGGGTACCGCCGAGCAGCTCGGCCAGCAGGATGAGCGCGTAGCGCCGGTAGTGCGCCGTGAGTTCGGCGGGTGATGGCTCGAAGAGCAGCACGTGGCTGACCAGGGCGGCGAGCACCGCGCCCCACAGGGCCAGGTGCAGCAGGCCCTGCTCGCCCCGCCACTGCCGCGCCAGATACCCGGGCACCACCTGCCCCTTTGACCCCGCCGCATCCGGAGCACCGCCCGTTGCTGGTTGGCCGGGAACAGATGCAGATGCCGCGCGCCTTGTCTGCAACGGCACCAGCTCGCGCTCAAGAAAATGCAGGAAGCGGTTCACCTCGGGCCACGTGCTGCCGCCCCAATGTCGATGGACTGTCCCGGGGCGCACGAACCAGGCGACGCTCCCCGGATGGGCGCGCCGGTAGCCATCGGGATAGGCCTGTGCCATCCACGCATCGGTGCGCTGCAGGCCGAGCACACGGCGAACGTCACGGGCGCGCAGCCAGACCTGCCCCTCGGTATCGGAGAAGGCATGGATGGAATGTCCGGCGAAGCCATATGGGAGTTCGCCGGTCTCCGGCAACGCCTTGGCGCTGTGCAGCGCCTCCCCGAGCAACGCCCGGAGGGCGAAGAACGCGCCGAGCCCTGCAACAAGCAACGGCAACATATAGAGCAGCCCGCGACCGAGCAGCGGCCCGAGGACGACCACCACCCAGAACAGCATGGCGACGATCATCGGCCAGGCGCTACGCAGACAGATCCGGTAGAGGAATTGATGGAATGACGACATGCGGCGGGAGGCGGATTGGGTGATACGGCAGATTATCGCCCCGCGCAGGCTCGCGGGATGCGCCCGGCACAAAATCGGCCGACCCAAACTCCTCGCGAAAAGACTTCACTGTCTCATTCTGTGAGCCTACTAGTCCATGTCCTTCTCCAGCGGACACGACAAGACGAAGAAGTACGGATTCCGCTATCTGACTTCATGCTCGGTTTGAATGACACTTAACCACTGGTTCCGCTACGACGGTTTTTATCTGATGGGAGCTGAGGTGCATGACCCAGGTCCCATTGATGCCTAGCCGAAAACGGCAGAGGATTGTTGCCAGAACGTCTGATCCGCCCGATCAAACCTGATCCAATCATCTATACGATTCCAATGGATGGATCGCGTTCGTCTCAGAGCCTGCTGTCCAGTTGGACATGGCGGTACTCGGCGTTGCCGTCGCACCAGGCGAGGTAAAGGCTTGGCGTAGAGAAACCTGGAACCATGAAGAGATCGGGCGCAACCTCGCTGGCGCCCATTGCTTGGCAGAACGACGTGAAATGAATCTTGCGATCAGCTGGCGTATCGAAGGCATGAACTAGCATGACCGCCGTGGCCGCATGAAAATCAATCGCCGTCAGCAGTGCCGATGCGGTTCGATGCAACAGCTGGTAGCGGATGGCATCGTCAAAATGTTCGACCCTCAACAGTCGATGCAGGAAATCGAGGCGTATCTGCTGGTTTTCCGATGCTGAGATGCGCTTTTCACCGACCAATGGCCCGAAATCCTCGAGAACCTTTGCCTCGACCGCAAGCACGCCAAGCCCCTGTTCATTCCGGCAAAGCGCCAAAATATCCGTATTGGAGGTGGTCACACCACCCGGCAATTTGACTTCCCATTCCGGCATGGCAGCGAGGAGGGACAAGCCCTGCAAGGCAGGCACGCCGGACTTCGACAACATCTGCCCGATCTCGTTGGGAAGCCCCTCATGGGCATCCTCCCAGCATGCGGCCGCGGTCATTGCCGAAGCGCCCTTCTTCCAGTGCATAGTGGGTTTTGCCAAGAGGTGCTGCCAGTCTGCACCATCACGTGTCGGGATAAATATCCGTTTCATCACCGCCGATACCTCAGTCATTGATTATCTCGTTCTTGACTCTCGCTTCATTGCAGCGCTTCCCTGGGCGGCGTCTGCCCCATCTCAAGCGCCAGCGCCGGTTGGACGCTTCCAAATGCTACGCCACAAACACCGGACAGATGTCGGTCGGTGAGCCCCAGATTTGCATAGAACAGGCGTTCAATTTGCAGATCCGTGAATTCGCCGTCGGCAACCGGCATCGAGGTGCGAACGCTGACCTCGCCGTCCCTCCAGTCCATGGCGAAACAACCGAGCCAGATGGCATTATTGATCCGCGAGAGCAATTCTGCCACGAGCGGACGCCGCATTTCCGGAACCCGGATCGGATAGTAGGAATAAATCAGGAGTTGCGGGCCTTGGTTGCCCTCACTGACGTCAATGATGACGCGCTAGTCGCCGGCGTTGCCGGTATAGCGCAGCGAAAAGTAGTGGCTTTCCGGGTAGTCTGCATAAACCAGATCATTGGCCTGCAACCACGCTGCAACGCGCTCGAAAGATCTTTGCCCGGTCCCGCCGTCTTCAAGCTCTTCAATATGTTCCGGGGAGTGTTCCGTCATGGCCGCTTCCTGATCATTCGCATAAGCCAATTGTTGCTGAAAGCGGGCTCACAGAGTGCGCTCACAGTCTGTTCCACTTACTCGGCAGGGTAGCGGTGGATCCAGTAGGCACACTCGCGCATCGAATCCATATCATCTGGCGCAATTTTGGCGACATGCCACCGGGGCCAGGACAACAGGTCATCGGCGACCTCGGTAACCACGCCACGAAGTTCCAGCAACTCCAGCCAGCGTTCAGGGATGGCTTCCACCCCGTGCAGCACGCCCAACAGGTTGCCGGCAACCGCCCCAGTTGAATCGCTGTCGCCAGTCAGGTTGACCGCAAGCACCACGCCTTCCTCGAAACTGTCACTGCGCAACGCGCAATAGATGGCAATGGCCAGCGCCTCCTCGGCCACCCAACCTTGCCCCAGCTGGTGCAGGTGGTTGTCGCTGTCGCCGGAATCCCCTGCCAGGCGCACGGCCAGGTTGATCGCCGCCAGGGTTTCCTCGTGGTTGTGTTGTGTTTTCAGGAGCGCTTTGACTTCGTCGAGTGCGGACGGCAACGATGTCCCTTGCAGCACACGCGCGATAAGTGCCGCCAGCACCCCGGCCGCATGCTGCCCGGCCGGATGACCATGGGTAATACCCGCCAATCGGCAACCGAGATCGAATGCCGTCTGGGCATGATCCGTAGCAGTTTCCACCTTGCCGCTGACAAAGAGTCCGACCGGCGCCATGCGCATCACGCCACCGCAGCCCTTGCTGTCGTTGCTGGCCATTTCATCAAGCAGCGTCATCTTGCACAGCGTGGTGAGGCAAGTGATCCCCGGCGCCCGACGCGCGAAAAGTGCACGGTGGCGGATCAGCCAGCCGGACTCGACCGCCGGTGTCAGGCGCGACTTGTCTCCCTGCGTGACCAGCCAGCGCTGATAGGCCTGCGCCGCGAACAACGGGTAGTCTGGGGCAAGGCCATCGATTCTTTCCCTGACGGTCGCGCGCAGCAACCCTTCCGCCGTAAACAAGGTCATCTGGGTATCGTCGGTGATGGCCCCCAACTTGCCTGCATAGGGAACGAAGTCCCTGATGCCGGCGGCGCCGAACTGCTTGCGGATCGCCGCGATATCCATGAACTCGACAGGCGCACCCAGTGCGTCGCCGACGGCACCGCCCAGCAGGCATCCCCGATAGCGGGAAAGGAGCAAAGGATCGACCGGGTAATGGGGTCGCGGGAGGATCGATTCGAGCGGTTTCTGGCGCAGCACATATTCCTCTTGGCGACGGTTCTCGATGGCTCCCTGACGTGCGGCGCGAACCCGACGGATCGCCACCACCGGCACTTCGCCAAATTCGACCAGCAAGCGCGCGGCCACCATGCCGGTTCGGCCCAGACCGCCCCGGCAGTGAATGACGACGCGCTCGCCGAGCGCAAGCCGCTCACGCACCTGCGGACCGATGTTTGCCCAGGCACGTTCCCAGGTGCCGCTGGGTATCGCCCCATCGACAATCGGCAGGACGTTATGGGCGATGCCGGCCGGCAAGACATGACTCATGTGGGTGACCCCAAGTGCTTCGAACTCATGGGGCTCAATCAGGCTGAGCAACGCGGTGGCTCCCCAGTCGGCGATGACGGCGAGGTCGCTCTCAAGATCACGATCCCGCTCGCCGGGAAGATTGGTGGTTTCCTTTTTGCCCGGACACCGGGTCATGCCGATCTCCCCGCCGAGGGAATTGACCCGGACGCAATCGATGCGCAGGGGATCGGTCTGGCTGGTTTGTTTCATGGTGAACTCCCGATTTGTTCTTCTTTTGAGCATGAGAGTTTGCCGCGTCGCAGGCTCAGGAAATGCGCCTGAGGACAGAATGCATTAAGCTGCCTGTCATTCGTTTCATGCAGGATTCCCCATGGCCCGTATCCTCCCCGACGGCTGGCGCGAACTCGCCGTCACCGGCGCCGCGCAGCGCGAGATCGAGACCCTTGCCATTCTTGCCGACGGCCTGCCCGAAGACTATGCCGTCTATCACGCCGTGCACTGGACCAGCATGGACGGTCGATTCGCAATCTACGGGGAGATCGACTTCGCTGTCGTCAACCGCGCCGGCGACCTGCTGCTGATCGAACAGAAGAGTGGATTTCTCGACGAAACACCGGAGGGTCTGGTCAAGCAGTATCCCGGCCGCTCGAAGAGCGTGCCGGTGCAGATGTCGCGCATGGTCAGCAATTTGCGCGGCAAGCTGGCAGCGCGTGGCGATATTCCTTCCGTCCACACCGACGCCCTGCTCTATTGCCCGGACTACACGGTCCGGAACCCGGAGACGGCGGGCCTCGTTCCCGAACGCATCGTCGACGCCACCCGCCGCGATCAGCTTTGCCAGACCATCCAGCGCCTGCTACCGGTCCGTGAGGAAACCCCGGCCACCGCAAAGATCCATGCCTTCCTGCGCGACCTGATCCAGCTCGATACCGATGTCAGCGCCCTGATGGGCCATGCGCGCGATATGGTGACCCGGGTTTCCGGTGGCCTGGCGCACTGGGCGCGGCGTCTCGACTTCGAGCCCTTCCGCCTGCGCGTCACCGGCACGGCGGGCTCGGGCAAGACCCAACTGGCGCTGGCTGAATACCGCGCCACGCTGGAAGCCGGCAAGCGGCCACTCTATGTCTGCTTCAATCGCCCTCTGGCCGATCATTTCAACCATATCGCCCCGAGTGGTGGACTGGTCTGTACCTACCACCAGCTCTGTGATCAGCGCGTGCGCCATGCCGGCGAGACACCGGACTTCACCCTGCCCGACGCCTTCGAGCGTCTCCAGAAACGCGCCGCCGAACTGCCGATTGGCGCCACCTTCCTTTTCGACACCGTAATCGTCGACGAAGGCCAGGACATTTCGGAGAAGTGGCGCGACTTCATCTTCCGCCACGCCCGCTCTGATGCGCGCCTGTTGTGGTTGGAAGATCCGCTGCAAAACCTCTACATGCGCCCACCAACACCTCTGCCCGGTTGGGTGACGCTGCACGCGAAGAGCAATTACCGCAGCCCACGACCGATCGTCGAGTTGCTACGCAAACTCCTACCCGGCGACCTCGACATCGAGGCCGCCTCGCCGATCGCCGCCGACGAGATCGAGATCCTCGACTATGCCGACACTGCCGGCATGTTCGCCCGCGTCAAGGAAGCCATCCGGCTCTGCTACTCGGCCAGTTTCAAGAAGCACGACCTTGCCATCGTCAGCTACCACGGCCGCGAGCAGTCGCACTTGATGAGCCTCGACAGGTTGGGCTCGACCACCCTGCGTCACTTCACGGGCGACTACGATCTCTTCGGACAGCCGGTCTATACCGACGGCGACGTCCTGGTCGAGTCGGTCTACCGCTTCAAGGGACAGGCCGCGCCTGCGGTGATCCTGACCGAAATCGATTTCGAGGTGCTGGACGACAAGGCGGTGCGCAAGCTCTTTGTCGGGGCCACGCGCAGTTCGATGAAGCTGATCCTCGTCATTCATCAGCAGTCGGCCGCTCGACTGCTCGAACGCATGGGCTGAATAGCCGCCCTTGGTGGCTCAGTCTATGAGCCTAACGGTGGGTATGTTGATCTCACTCGCCGGCAATGGTGCCGGAGGAACAGGAGATCACATGCCCAATAACAACATTCCCCAGATCCTCATTCAGCCGCTCAAGCCGGCGCTCATCGCCGGGGTCGCCCAGAAGCTGCCGGTACTGATCCGCGTCCAGGCACCCGACCCGGTCGAGACCGGGAAGAAGGCGCGCAAGCCGTATCACCTGGCGCTGGTCATCGACCGTTCCGGATCGATGTCCGGGCCGCCGCTGGCCGAAGCCGTACGCTGTGCGAAGCACATCACCGACCAACTGGCGCCGACCGATACCGCGTCGCTGGTGGTCTTCGATGACCGTGTGCAGACCCTCGTTCCAGCCCGTCCGGTCGGTGACCGCAAGGCGCTGCATCTGGCGCTGTCGCGGGTGCATAGCGGCGGCTCGACCAATTTGCACGGTGGTTGGCAGGCCGGCGCCGACGGGCTGTTGCCGGGGGCAAACGAGGCGGCGCTGGCACGCGTCATCCTGCTCTCCGACGGCAACGCCAATGTCGGCGAGATTACCGACACAGCCGGCATCGCGGCGCTTTGTGCTCAGGCGGCGGAACGCGGCGTCACCACCTCGACCTATGGTCTCGGACGAGATTTCAACGAAGACCTGATGGTCGAAATGGCCAAGCGGGGGGGTGGCAACCATTACTACGGCGACACCGCCGCCGACCTCTTCGAACCCTTCGCCGAGGAATTCGACTTCATCTCGGCGCTCTGTGCGCGGCATGTCCGCCTGTCGCTGGTCGGCGCGCCCGGGGTCTCTGTCCGCCTGCTCAACGACTACCCGGTCGACGGCGATGCCGGCATTCCGGTGATCCGGCTGCCGGACATCGCGTTCGGAGCGGAAGCCTGGGCGCTGGTGGAACTGGAGATTCGGGCCGGGCTTGCCGTCGAGGGTACGGGACCACTGTTGCAGGCGGCCGTGACTGCGTCGACGCCGGAAGGTGCGCCACTGGCCTTTGCCGATGCGCTGTTGACCCTTTCGGCCATGCCGGTGGCTGCCTGGGAAGCCCTGCTCAACGATCCGCTGGTGGTCGCCCGTCAGGCCGAGCTGGCTGCGGCAAAGCTGCTCGAGCAGGCCCGTGCCGCTGCGGAGCATGGCGACTGGACGACCGTCGAGCGGTTGCTGGCCGAAGCACGCCAGCGTTTTGCTGATCAGCCCTGGGTGATCGAGGTACTGGAGAGCATGGCCGAACTGGCCCGCTCGATGGACACTGCCCGCTTCCGCAAGGAGGCGCTGTATTCGTCGCGCAAGATGAACTCGCGGATTTCGGCGAAGGAGGAACTGAACTTTGACAATCTCGATGCGGAAGCAGCCAGCATCAGCTTCCTTCGACGCAAGACAGCGCAGGGCAAGGCGCAGTTTGACAAGCCGGACGATTCGCAGAAATAGGCGGTTTTCGGTGGTCGACCGCGGCAGTGACGTTCAGCGGTGATTTGTCGGACAATAACAAAATTCCTCGGCCTGCCATGCCAATCGGCAGGCCCGACGGTGCCGCAGTACACAACGATAGCCGACAAGGACACTCAGGGAGTCCCACACAAATGGCCAAAACAACCTTCGACACCAATCCGGTGTTGCTCCAAACGCTGCTCAAGACCTGCGAGGACGGCAAGCTGCAACTGCCTGACTTCCAGCGAAGCTGGGTTTGGGAGGAAGAACGCATCATGAGTCTGATCGCCTCCGTGTCCCGGGGCTTCCCTATGGGGGCACTGATGTCCCTCAAGTCAAGGATCGACACCGGCGTGGTATTCGCCTACCGGCCCATTGAGGGCGCCCCTGTCAGTGCACAGACAAAACCAGAGCAGCTACTCCTTGATGGCCAGCAGCGGATGACATCTCTTTTCCAGAGTTGTATGCGCGACCAGGTAGTTTCTACGATCACCGCCAAGAAGCGTTTGGTCAAGCGGTGGTTCTATATCGACATTCACAAGGCGCTGAACGCCGAAGCCGACCGCGATTCGGCGATTTTTGCAGTGCCGGAAGACCGGAAGATTAAAGAGAACTTCGACAAGGACATTGTTCTTGATTTGTCCTCGTCGCAGTTCGAATACGAAAACCTCATGTACCCCCTGAATCAGGCGTTCAACTGGGATACATGGCAGGAAGAGTTTGGTGACTACTGGATTTCCAAGGGCAAGCCCGAGATGCGTGAGGTGTTCAAGCAGTTCAAGAACGACGTCCTGAAGAACTTTGCCGAATACCAGGTTCCCGTCATCGCGCTCGGTGCAGATACCTCCCACGAAGCAGTCTGCCTCGTCTTCGAAAAGGTTAACACCGGCGGCAAGGCGCTCGACGCTTTCGAATTGCTCACCGCCATGTATGCCGCCCAGGGTCACAAGCTGCGCGACGACTGGCTCGGCGACGAAAAAGCCGACGATCCCGACCTGCGCCTCGGCATCCAGAAGCGCCTCGCCGTGTTCGGGCGCGCTGCCGGACAGGCGCAGGGCGTGCTGGCCAACGTCGCCTCCACCGATTTCCTGCAAGCCATCGCCCTCCTGCACACCAAGGAGTTGCGCCTTGCCGCTATAGCCGCCAAACCGGACAAGGAAAGCGACTGGCCAGCCGTTCGCGCGACCCGGCAATCGCTGCTCGACCTGCCTCTGGCCGCCTACAAGAAGCATTGCAGCGCAGTCAGAACCGGCTTCGAGCGCGCCGCCAAATTCCTGCGCCAGCAGCAGATTCACCGGGTGGTCGATCTTCCCTATCAGACGCAACTCGTCCCGCTGGCTTCTATCTTTGCCGAAATCGGTGACAAGGCCGAGCACGCCACCACCAACGACAAGATTGCCCGCTGGTATTGGTGCGGTGTGTTTGGCGAGTTGTACGGCTCGGCTGTCGAAAGCCGTTTCGCCAAGGACATCCTCGAAGTGCCAGCCTGGCTCAGTGGCGGCGCGGAACCCTCCACCGTCGCTGATGGCGTACTGCGTGCCGACCGCCTGCTGACCATGCGCTCACGCCTTTCTGCCGCCTACAAGGGCCTACAGGCGCTGTTGCTGCGGCAAGGCGCCATAGACTTCCGCAGCGGCCAAGCCTTCGACCAGATCGTTTTCTTCGACGAAGCGGTCGACATTCACCATATCTTCCCCAAAGCCTGGTGCGAGACGCAGAAGCTGCCAGCTTCGCTCTACGACTCCGTAGTCAACAAGACCCCGCTCGGCTACCGCACCAACCGCATCATCGGTGGCGTTGCGCCCTCAATCTATTTGGCGAAGCTGGAAAATGGCAAGGCTGGCCCCAACAATCAGATCATCGAGCCACCCATTGCCAAGCCCGTGCTGGCCAAGTATCTGGAAACGCACTGCATCCCCGTAAATGAGCTCTATGCGAATGACTTCGACGGTTTCATGAAAGCCCGCCAAAAGCTGCTCATGGAACTGGTGGCGCGCATCACGGGCCACGCTGCCCCAGCAACCACAGAACCCCCAGAAGAAGGCGACGACATTCCCACCGCAATGGCCCACGACAGCGGCCTCGAGCTTATAGAGGCCGACTGAACATGGAACGGATTGCCACCTTAAAAATGACACCGCCAACTTGTCGCCCTGCTCGAGCACGACTTTCTTCGCCCAGCCAGCACCTCTCTGGCTGCGTTCACGATACTTATTGAAGCGCTTCGGCCCTAAGTTATGACCACAATGTGAGATTCGATTGGCTTACGAAAACCTGATCGATGATTGCATTAGAATCGCGGCAGGGAGCCTGAACGTTTCATGACAAAAGAAAAAAACTCGCTTAGCGCCAAACAGATCGGTTTCAGCAATGGCGGGGCGATCAGCTCGCGGACCGCGATGACCGACGAACTGCGAACACTTTTGACTACGCTCCCGCTCGACGCGGATGCTGATGCCTATCGGAAAGCGGTTCTGGACGACAACATTCTTCATAAATCCACCGCGTCCAATCGAGAGAAGACCTTGAAGTTCCTGCGTAGTCTCTACGCACTTGATTCCGACGTCTGCCTGTTCCGTGAGATGCGGCGTCTCTCGCGTTTCGCGGCCGAGGATACTCCGCTCGTATTCGGCCTCCTGGCAATGGCTCGGGAACCCCTCCTCCAGGCCTGCCTCGACATGGTGCTGAGGCTTCGAGTTGGCGACAGCATCGACCGCAAGGTTTTTGAAGACTGGATCAGAGCTCATGCGCCGGGACGATATTCGGAAGCGATGTACGTGAGTTTCAGCCACAATCTTTACGCCTCCTTTTTCCAATTTGGATACCTCGGTGAGTCCATCGGCAAGGCGCGTAGCCGCGTGCGCCCTCGTTCAGGAATCGCCTCGGCAACCTACGCCGCGTTCTTGGACTGGCTCTTGGGACTGAATGGCGTTGCTCTCATGCAAGGCCCCTACTCCCGGGCACTTGATTTACCCACCGATGAGCACCTGGCCCTGATTCTTGCAGCCGGGCGGCAGGGTCTGATGAAAGTCGCCTATTCGGGCGGGATTCTCGAACTGGGTTTTCCCGGCTTTTTGAATGACAACGAGAAGAGACCCAGCGCATGAGTGTCGCCCAAACAATTGTCGATCGCCTGAAGGAACACCTTGCCCTCCCCTGGCCGGAAAACGTCTCGCCGCGCGAGCGGGTCGTTATGGTGGTCTATCCGCCGGGCGACGAGCGCAAGTTGCGCCGACTAATCGAATCGGGGGAATTCGCCAAGGAAATCCGAACGACCGGCCACGGCTGGAAGGAGTATGACCTCGCCACCGAGTTCTCGCGCTGGTTCTCAGCAAATGAATACCGCGACCGCTATTTGCTCCGTCCAGAGCGGCTCTGGGACGATGGCGGCAACGTACGCGGCCTTGATGAATACCTCACCGCCAGGATCGCCGAGATCACCGCAAGCCTCACCAGCAACGATGCCTTGGCGCTTATCGGGGGCGGCGGCCTGTTTGGTCTGCACAGCGTCTCTTCCTTGATCGAGCACATCGAGAACCACATCCCGGGCCGCCTGGTGATCTTCTTCCCCGGCGAACATGACGCCAACAACAACAGCTATCGCCTGCTTGGTGCCAAGGATGGCTGGGGCTACCTGGCGGTGCCGATTACCTGCTGAATTTTCCTGAACGACAATTCCGAGAACAAAAATGCTCAATCGCGAACTATTCGACAAAGACATCGGTAACTTCTCACTTGAAAACCAAGGGGTCGCCAAAGTCGACGAGGCGCTCGACGACCAGCAGCGGCAGACCCTGCGCTTCGAGCTCGAAACCTTTGTCTGCAAAGGCCATTACGAAGAAGGTCTGCGCCGGATATTCGAGTCTTTCGCCGAAACCCTGCGCCGAGATCACCAGTCTCCGCCAGCCTGGGTCTCCGGCTTCTTCGGCAGCGGCAAATCGCACCTGGTAAAGATGGCCCGTGCGTTGTGGACCAACGAAGCATTTCCCGACCAGCGTCTGCCGCGCGACATCGCCCGGTTGCCTGCGTCGGTAGCAGACACACTCAAAGAAATCGACACGCTCGCCCGGCAGCGAAAGGTTGGCCTACGCGCAGCCTCAGGCACCCTCAGCCAGGGCGCGGATGACAGCATCCGTAAGGCGGTGCTCAGCATTGTCTTCAAGGCAGTGGGCTTGCCATCAAAGTATGAAGAAGCGCGCGCCCTGCTCTGGCTGCGCAACGAGGGTATTGAGAACGCTGTGCGCGCCGGCTTGCACGCAAAAAATCGCGAGTTGGAACGCGAACTGCGCGATCTCACGGTTTCCTCTCATCTCCACGACGCCATCCTTGCCGCAAAGCCAACTCTTGCGCGGGACGCTTTCGAACTCGGGGACAAACTCGAGCAGTTTTCGACCACGGGCGACGTCGACCAAGCAGATTTCATTACCTTCTTCACCGAGGCCGTAAGCATCGATGGAGAAATGCCGGTCTTCCTGCTGGTGCTGGACGAATTGCAGCAATACATCGCCGACAGTGCCGAGCGCGCCATGCGCGTGCAAGAGGTCATCGAGAGTATGAGCGCCGGCTTCCATGGCCGCGTCCTGGCAATCGCGACCGGCCAAAGCGCGCTCAATAGCACACCCGTGCTCTCCAAGCTACTCGGTCGCTTTCCGGTGCAGGTCCAGCTTTCCGACTCCGACGTCGAAGAAGTCCTGCGCGAGACGGTGCTCAAGAAAAAAGCCTCCGCCGGCAAGCCCCTCGGCGACTTGTTCAGTCCCGGCTGCTGCCTCGGTGAAATTGCCGCCCACCTGCACGGCAGCACCTTTGCTCATCGGCGTGACGACGAAAGCCTGCTCGGGCCGAGCTACCCCTTGCTGCCCAGTCGGCAACGGCTGTGGGAGCGGGTCCTGGCCACCACCGACTCCAGCGGCGCGGGGGTGCAGTTGCGCTCCCAATTGCGCCTGGCTTTCGATGCGGTGCGCAAGAGCAAGGATGCCCCCGTCGGGCACATCGTCGGCGGCGATTTCATCTACGACGAAATCCGCATGCGCCTGCGCCAGTCCAGCCAGATCAGCACCGAAACTGCCAACGCCATCGATCGCCTCGATGCCGCAAACGATCACCGTTCCCGACTGAAGGCGCGCGCCTTGAAGGCCGTCTTCCTGCTCACCCGCATCACCAGCAACTCGGCGCAAGACACGGGTTTGCATACCGACGCCCAAAGCATCGCCGATATTTTGGTTGACGACCTCACCGCACCAAGCGCCGCGCTGCGCGGCGAACTGGCCTCGGTGCTCGACGAACTGGTCAATCACGACCGTCTGCTGATGCGCGTCTCCGTCGGCGGCTTGGACGGATACCGCCTGCAGACCCGCGAAAGTGCAGACTGGTTTGCCTATCAACGCGGCGAAGAAGATGCGCTGCGCAGCAACCCATCGGCCTATGAGAGCAAGATCCGCGAGCACCTGATGCAGTTGGCTGGCGAGCAGGTTCGCCGCCTGAAGATTCCGCAGGGCGTCAGCCGTGAAGTCCGCGGCTTGAAGCTCCATACCGACCCAAATACTTCCCCCAAAATCGAAGCCGAGATTCCGGTTTGGCTGCGTTCCGATGTCGACGGCACGCAGGCCAAGGAAGTGCTGGGCGATGCCGCGCGCGCCGGAATCAACTCTCCCATCGTCTTCGCCCATGTCTCCCTGCCGCGCAAGGATGAGCTAGTGCGCGCCATCATCACGCGGGAGGCTGCCGAGCGAACCCTCGGCCATTTTGGCGAACCGCAGACCGGCGAAGGCCAAGAAGCGCGCAATGCGCTCGCCAAGCAAAAGCGCGATGCCGATACTAACGTCACCGACTTGATCCGCCAGGCGCTCGAGCGGGCACAGGTCATCCAGGGTGGCGGCCAAGTGGTCGAAGACGGCGCCACGATCGATGAGCGAATCAAGAAAGCAGGCGCCGATGCCGCCGCGCGGCTTTTCCGCAAGTTCAACCTCGTCGATGCCAGCGGCTGGGACAAGGCGTTCATCGAAGCCGAACGCGGTCTGGTCAATGCCCTGGAAAAGGTCGGCCACAAGGAAACCGCCGAAAGCCACCCCGCCGCCCAGGAAGTCCTCCAGCGGTTGGGTTCCGCCGCCTTCAAGGGCAGCAAACTACGCGAAGAGTTCATGGGCGAACCTTATGGTTGGTCGCAGGATGCGGTCGACGCCCTTCTCGCCGTGCTTTTTGCGGCCGGCCAATTGCGCATCGTCAACGCTTCGGGCGCTCACTGGCCGGCAGGCCGTTTCAACCGCCGCGACGTAGCCACCAGCACGTTCTCGCGCGAGACCGCCCCGCTCTCCGCCGACGAAAAACGCGCCATTGCCCGCCTCGTCAAGTGCAAGCCAGATGAAGCCGAGGCCAAGGCACCCGACTTCGTCGCCAAGCTGCGCGATGCCCAGGGGCGCGCAACAGGCGCCGCGCCGCGCCCGGAAGCCAAGCCCAATGCCTTGATCGACGAGCTCTCCGCCACTTCGGGACGCGACCTGGTCAAACGCCTGGCCGAAGAAGAAAAGGCTGCCGGCCGCCTGTTGGCTGAACTCGAAGCCCAAGCCGCCAAAATTGCGCAGCGGGAACCGCAATGGCGCCAGCTCGGCACGCTGCTGGAAACCATGAGCGATCTCCCGGAAAGCGCGGCGATCGCTACCGAGCGCGATGCCATCCTCCACGGCCGCCTCCTTCTCGACGATCCGGACAAGGTCGAACCCCTCGTCAACCGCGCCGCCGATGCCCTGCGCACTGCGCTCAATCAAGTCTCGGCCGCGTACCAACTGGAGTACGACCAGTGCCTCAAGGAACTCGATGCGTCGGTCGAATGGTGCAAGTTGGCGCCTGAAGATCGCGCCACCATCCTCCGCGATGTCCAGCTCTCGTCTCCTGAAAACCCGCCCCGGGTTGGCACCTTGAGCGACCTGATCGATTCGCTGGCCGCCTGCTCGCCGCAACGCTGGTCCGAGAAGCGCCACGCCCTGCGCGGCCAGCTCTCCCGCGCCCTCACTGCGGCGGCCCGGAAGTTGGAACCCACCGTGCAGCCAATCGCCCCGCCTCGCCGCATCGTGCGTAGCGAAGCCGATCTTGACGCCTGGTTGTCCGAGGTACGCACGAGCGTCCTGGCGAAGCTCCCTGCCGGACCGGTTCAACTATGAGACAAGCAATTGATTGCGCCATGATGCAATTTTTAATTTACTAAACTTGCACCATAATGCACAATTTAAAAACTTTATTGTGCATTATGGTGCAATAACATGAAAACAAACTTTCCCAGACTCAGGCTTCGCCAACTCGATACCGCACTGGAACGTTGGCGTAGCGCGGATTTGCCGCCGCGTCCGCCGTCCGGCTGGATCAGGGCCATTCGCGATGGGCTGGGCATGTCCGCAACCTATCTCGCCAGCCGATTGGGCGTCGCCCCTTCCACGGTCACCCGGCTGGAGACTTCGGAGGCCGACGAAACCATCAGCCTGGCCACCCTGCGCCGTGCCGCCGAAGCCTTGGGCTGCGAACTGCGCTACGCCTTGGTGCCCAGGCAAGCGCTCGAAGAGACGCTGGAGGCGCGGGCCGCTGCGCTCGCACTCGAGCAGATGGCAGCGATCAGCCACACCATGGCGCTGGAAGCCCAGGCCACCTCGCCGGCAGCCCGCGAGGAGCAGACCCGCGCCCTGATCGAAGCGCTGCGTTCCGGTTCCCGCCGTGCGCTGTGGAAGACCGACCGGCGGGATCGTTGAGCGACATGCCGATCAACCTCGACTACGCGCCTGGCGCCACGCCGCTCGATGCCGACGAACTGGCCAGCCTGATTCCCAGCCACATCACCACGCAGGGCGAACTGAACGAGTGGGAGCAACTCAACATCGTTCAAGGCGACACCTGGGCGCGCAAGCAGCGCAAGGAAATTCTCGACGAAGGCTTCCTGCGTCGCCTGCACCAGCAGATGTTCGGCGAAACCTGGCGCTGGGCCGGCACCTTCCGCAAATCCGACAAGAACATTGGCGTCGATTGGCTCCACATCGGTGTCGAGTTGAGGAAGCTCCTCGACGACGTGCGCTACCAGATGGCGAACGACAGCCTGCCGCCCGACGATATTGCCGTCCGCTTCCATCACCGTCTCGTCGCCATCCACCCCTTTCCCAACGGCAACGGGCGTCACGCGCGGCTGATGGCCGATCTGCTCGTCGAGCGTCTGGGCCGCCCCCGCTTCACCTGGGGCAGCGCCAGCCTGACCGATGCGAATGAAACCCGGCAACGCTATATCGCCGCCCTGCAAGCCGCCGACGCGCGCGACATCGCCCCCCTGCTCGCCTTTGCCCGTAGCTGACTCCCCGAGACCATAACAATGAAAACCAACCTCTCCCGCGAACACCGCCGCATGCTCGAAACGACCGCCAGCCAGGCGCGGGCTGCTGCCGAAACCGGTGCCGCGCGGGCGCTGCAGGCGCTGGCCGTCGGCGCCAGGGAAGCACCCGGGCATCTGAGCGACGATCAGAAGAAGCTGCGGGTGCGCCTGCGCGCCCACGGCCGGGCGCTGGGCGATGCATTGCACCAGGACGACACGCAAGCCATCGACCACCTCGTCACCGAGATCGCCTACGAGCACTGGCACCGCATGCTCTTCGCCCGTTTCCTCGCCGAGAGCAGTCTGCTCATGCACCCGGACGGCTACCCCGTCAGCCTAGCCGACTGCAAGGAAGACGCCGAGCGCCTTGATCCCCCCGCGCGCAGCGAATGGGAAGTCGCCGGGCACTATGCCTCGGCGATGCTGCCCAACGTCTTCCGCCCCGACAGCCCGGCGTTGGCGCTGCAACTACCGCTGGAAACCGAGCAGGCGCTCGAAGCCTTGCTCGCCAAGCTGCCCGCCACTGTCTTTCAGGCCGACGACAGCCTGGGCTGGAGCTACCAGTTCTGGCAGGCGCCGAAGAAGGAAGAAGTACAGCGGCAGATGAAGCAGGCCGGCACCAAGGTCGGCGCCGACGAACTGCCGGCGGTGACGCAATTGTTCACCGAGCAGTACATGGTCGCCTTCCTCCTCGAAAACGCCCTCGGCGGCTGGTGGCAGGGCCGCCATCCAGGCCGGCCGCTACCCGTGGTAATGCCCTACTTCCGTAAGGTCGAGGATGGCACCCCGGCGGCCGGCACCTTCCCCGCCTGGCCCGCCAGCCTCGCCGACTTCAAACTGCTCGACCCCTGCCTCGGTTCCGGGCATTTCCTCGTCTCGGCCCTGCACTATCTGGTGCCAATCCGCTGCGCCACGGAAGGTCTTAGCGTCGCTGCTGCGGTCGACCGCGTTTTAAGCGAGAATTTACACGGCCTCGAACTCGATGCCCGTTGCGTCGAAATCGCCGCCTTCGCGCTGGCCCTGGCCGCCTGGCGTTACCCGGACGAGAAAGGCGAAGCCATCGGCTACCGCCCCCTGCCGCGCCTCAACATCGCCTGCGTCGGCGTCGCACCGCGCAGCAAGAAAGCCGACTGGCTCAAGCTCGCCGGGGGCGACGAACGCCTAGAAGGCGGCATGGCCGCGCTCTACGCCCTGTTCCAGAAAGCGCCGGAACTCGGCAGCCTGATCGACCCGATGGTCGCCACGCGTGGCGACCTGCTCGATGCGCATTGGCAAGAACTCGAATCGCGGCTGGAACAGGCACTGGCGCAGAAGGGCGACGATCAGGACATCGAAGCGCGGGTGGCGGCTCAGGGCATGGTGCATGCCTCGCGCATCCTGACGCGCAAGTATCACCTGGTCATCACCAACCCGCCCTACCTCGGCGCGGGGCAGCACGGCCCGGTGCTCAAGGATTTTTGCGAGGAGCACTACAAGGCAGCAAAGGGCGACCTCGCCAACGTGTTTCTGGAGCGCAGTCTCAAGCTCTGCACGCCCGGCGGCGCAGTGTCTTTCGTCATGCCGCAGAACTGGCTGTTCCTGAAGACCTACCAGAAGCAGCGCGAGCACCTGTTGAAGTTCGCCACCTGGAACCTGCTGGCCCGGCTGGGCGCTGGGGCTTTCGAGACCATCACCGGCGAGGTGGTCAATGCCATCCTGCTGACCCTGACGTATGCCAAGCCGACCGAGGATCGGTTGCTGCGCGGCCTAGATGCAAGTGCGCCGAAGACGCCGGAGGAGAAGGCGGCGATACTGGCCGAAGGCAAGGTGGTCGAGGTTGCGCAGAAGGGGCAGTTGGGTAATCCTGATTCGAGGATTCTGCTAGGCGAACTAGGCGCAGGTAAGTTGCTCTCTGCTTATGCGGAATCATTCTTGGGCTTAGGGACAGGTGATTTCGATAAGTTTGGCCGCAACTTTTGGGAATTGAATGGCCCTGCACCAGAAGGTTGGAGCTATCTCCAATGCTCGCCCACCAAAGCCGGATACTTTGAAGGGCTATCGCATTTGGTCGCTTGGAACTACGACGAAAGCCGCGTGCGAGGGATGGACAAGCTGCACCGCGAGCGCATACACAATCAGGATCAAAGCGGCCAGCAGGCTTGGGGCAAAAAAGGGGTGAGTATTTCCCTCATGGGGGAACTTAAAGCAACGTTTTTCCAAACATACCGCTACGACAAATCTCAAGCGGTGCTCATACCCAAGAACCAAGAGCACCTTCCTGCTATTTGGGCGTATTGCTCGAACCGGCAGTATCACGATGACGTTCGTCAACTTGAGCAGGCGGTTATCGTTGCCAACGCTACACTGGGGAAAGTCCCCTTCGACCTCGCCCACTGGCAAAAAGTCGCCGCCGAACGCTACCCCAACGGCCTGCCCCAACCCTATTCCGACGACCCGACGCAGTGGATTTTCCACGGCCACCCGAAACCGGCCACCGATCCGCTGCAAGTCGCCGTCGCCCGTCTGCTCGGCTACCGCTGGCCTGCGGAGTCGGATGCCGAGATGGAACTCTCAGACGAGGCGCGTGCCTGGATCGCGCGCTGCAAAGACCTCGACGGCCTGATCGACGACGACGGCATCGTCTGCCTGCCTGCCGTGCGCGGCGAACAGTCGGCGGAGACGCGCCTGCGTGCGCTGCTCGCCAAAGCCTTCGGCAGCGACTGGTCGGCGGCACGCGAAAGTCAGTTGCTGCGCGACGCCGGTTGCGACGGCGTGCCGCTGGCGCAATGGCTGCGCGACAAGTTCTTCGAGCAGCACGTCACCCGTTTCCAGAAGCGCCCCTTCATCTGGCACGTCTGGGACGGCCACAAGGAAGGCTTCTCGGCGCTGGTGAACTACCACCTGCTGACACGCGAGAAACTCAACACCCTTATCAACCTCTACCTGGGCGACTGGATGACCCAGCAGAAACGTGCCATCGACGCCGGTAATCCAGACGCGACGCTCAAACTCGCCAAGGCCGAGGCGCTGAAGGCGCAACTCGAAGCCATCCTGGAAGGCGAGCCGCCCTACGACATCTTCGTGCGCTGGAAGCCACTGCACCAGCAGCCGCTCGGCTGGGACCCGGACATCAACGACGGCGTGCGCATGAACATCCGCCCCTTCGTCGAGGCCGAGGTATTGCGAATTCCGGCCAGGAAAATCGGCATCAAATGGGAGGTCGACCGCGGTAAGGACGTCGCCTCCGCCCCCTGGTTCAAGCTCGGCCCGATCTACGGCGAACCCGAAGGCACCCGCATCAACAACCACCACACGACGCTGGCCGAGAAACGGGCTGCGCGGGAGAAGATCAAGTGAGCACTTTTTGCGCGGTCGATGATGCCGCCCTGATTAAAATGATTCAGGGCGCCAGGAAGCGAATTGTTTTCATCGCCCCTGGGGTTCATGAGCCAGTAGCGAAGGCACTTGGAGAACGCTTTCGTGAAATCGATGGATTGGACGTGACCGTTGTTCTCGACCCGGATGAAGATGTGTGTCGGATCGGTTATGGCGATGCCAAAGGGCTTGAGCTGGTCAATGGAGACGCCAAGAAAAACGGGTTTTGGCTTCGATCACAACCTGGCCTTCGCGTTGGCGTTCTGCTGGCCGACGACAAAACCCTGGTCTGGTCGCCGACGCCGCGCTCGGTGGAAGCTCCGCCGAGTTCTGCGCCTACTTTGCAAAATAGCTTATTCGATGAGGTTGCTCCTGCCGCCCCCAATGGTTTGCTCCTTGGGGCAGACCCGGCGCAACAACTGGCACAGGCGGTGGCTGCGGAAGGATGTAATGCCGACCCACGGCTCGCCGAGATTGGTAAGGCGGCGATTACACCGGAGAAAGTAAAAAGCACGCTCGACGAACTGAAGAAGAACCCACCTATCGATGTTGATCTGGCCCGTGTCACGCGTGTTTTTAGTACCAAACTGCAGTTCGTCGAGTTCGAGGTGAAGGGCGCCAAGATTTCAGCAACGCAGCTGACGGTTCCCAGCAGCCTGCTCAACGCCGATGCCAAAGGCGAATTGCAAGACTTGATCCAATCGAGATTGCGTGCGTTTGCCGACTTGAAGAACGAGGAAATTAGCGTTCCCGCTTACCTCAACGGCGAACCGGTCATGGGCAAGGACAGTAAGCCGATCATGGAGAAGGTCAGCGAAGCTTCTCTGCAACGCCTGCGCAACGATATCGAGAAACGCTATTTGCATGACATTACCGGATTCGGCCGGCTGATCGCAAAAGATGAAAAAGGCGATTTTGAAGCCAGGCTAGAAGCGTATAAGGCGCAGCTGCTTGCGCACTCTGACGGCTTGCGCAAACTGATTGACCAGCAAGCCACCGAGATTATCGATGAAGCAGTCGATCTGATCATGGAGCGATCCAAGCGTTCTGGTATCGCCAAGCCGCCCGATCCGATGGCGTTAAGCAAGGCGTTACACGAGGGATTGAAGCGGGCCAAGGAGGAAGAGCCGAAGATTCGGCTTGTTTTCAAAGATGTGACCTACGAACAGACGCATAGTCGTGAATTTCGTCAGCGCGTTGAAAAGGCGCTGCCGCCGTCGAAGCGAAAGCAATTGGGTAACTGGTCGGAGCATTTCGAAGCAGCAAGGGAAGTTGTCCAGCAATCTGAGAAGGTCGGTACCTAGTGAAATTTGATCCAGCGCGCGCCCTTCAGCTTCTTCGCATCGGTAGTGGACAGCTGACGGCTAGCTTTCGGGATGGTCAGGAGGAGGCAATTCGCCATGTGGTGGAGGGGCTTGGCCGGCTGCTCGTGGTGCAAAAGACTGGCTGGGGTAAGAGCTTCGTTTATTTCATTGCTACGCGGATGCTGCGCGAACAAGGGCATGGCCCGGCGCTGCTGGTCTCGCCGCTGCTGGCGCTGATGCGCAACCAGATCGCCGCCGCCGAGCGGATGGGTTTGCGTGCGGCAACGATCAACTCGGACAACCAGGACGACTGGGGCGACATCGAGGCGGCTATCGAGCGGGATGCGGTGGATATCCTGTTGATCTCGCCGGAAAGGCTAGCGAACGAGCGCTTCCAGGAAGAGGTGCTGGCAACGGTGGCGAGCCGCATTTCTCTGCTGGTGATAGACGAAGCGCACTGCATCTCCGACTGGGGGCATGATTTCCGCCCGCACTATCGCCTGCTCGAACGCGTGGTCCGCAACCTGCCGCGCAATCTTCGCTTGTTGGCGACGACGGCCACTGCCAACGACCGGGTCATGGACGACCTGAAGAACGTCCTCGGTCCCAACCTGGCGGTTTCACGCGGCGACCTGAACCGCGCTTCCCTCGCTCTGCAGACGATTCGCCTGCCCAGCCAGGCTGAACGGCTGGCCTGGCTGGCTGAGCAGCTCCAGGCCTTGCCTGGCCACGGCATCATCTACACGCTGACCGTGCGCGATGCGGCGACGGTGCGCGACTGGCTGAAGTCCAAGGGGATCAACGTCGAGGCCTACACCGGCGAATCGGGCAATCAGCGTGTTGCGCTGGAACAGGCGCTTTTGAACAATGAAGTCAAAGCCCTGGTCGCCACGACGGCCCTGGGCATGGGCTTCGACAAGCCGGACCTCGCCTTCGTTATCCACTACCAGACGCCCGGTTCGGTCGTCGCCTATTACCAGCAGGTCGGCCGCGCCGGGCGCGCACTCAATGCCGCCTACGGCGTATTGCTCAGCGGCGAGGAAGAGACGGACATTACTGGTTACTTCATCGAAAGCGCCTTTCCCACCGAAAGCGAAGTCGGCGCCGTCATCGAAGCGCTCGAGGCGGCCCAGGATGGACTTTCCGTACCGCAACTGCTTGCCCGCCTGAACATCAGCAAAGGGCGAATCGAGAAAACCATCGCATTGCTCTCGCTGGAATCGCCGGCACCCATCGCCAAACTTGGCACCAAGTGGCAACTGACGATCGCGCAATTGAATCCCGGCTTTTGGGAGCGGGCGCAACGCCTTACCGCCCTGCGACGAGCCGAGCAGGCGCAGATGCAGGACTACGTCAGCTTGCCCGACGGCCACATGGTTTTCCTGATTCGTGCGCTTGATGGCGACCCTAACGGCATAGCGGGGCCGGCGTTGCCGCCCCTGCCGACAGCGCCTGATGAGTCTCTGGTGCGCGAGGCAGTTGCCTTTCTGCGGCGCACCAGCCTGCCGATCGAGCCGCGCAAGATTTGGCCGTCGGGCGGCATGCCGCGGTATCGCGTCAGCGGGCAGATTCCTGAGACCCTGCGGGCGCAGCCTGGCAAGGCACTGTGCATGTGGGGCGATGCCGGCTGGGGCGGGTTGGTCCGGCGGGGCAAGTATCATGATCACCATTTCTCGGATCAACTGGTCGATGCCTGCGTCAAACTGATCCAGGAATGGAACCCGCCTCCCTTTCCGGCCTGGGTGACGGCGGTTCCGTCGTTGCGCCACCCGACACTGGTGCCGGATTTTGCTGCCCGGCTCGCCAGCGCCCTGGGGCTACCGTTCATAATGGCCCTTGTTAAAACAGACCATCGCCCCGAACAGAAATCCATGGAGAACAGCATTCAGCAGGCACGAAACGTCGACGGTTCGCTCGCTATCGGCGCCAGTGCAATTCCTTCCGGTCCGGTACTTCTGGTCGACGACATGGTGGATTCACGCTGGACCCTGACGGTAGCGGCCTGGCTGCTGCGTAAGCAGGGTGCCGACGCCGTCTGGCCCCTGGTGCTGGGACAAACAGGACACACCGCATGAGCGCCGCACTATCCGCAAATACCCAAGCAATTTTGCTGTTGACCGCACCGCTGATCTCGGGACGCAGCGATGTCTCGCCCGATCTGCTGACACCCGGCGAGTACAAGCGCTTCGCCCGCCATCTCCATCAGTTGGGGCGCGAACCAGCGGACCTTCTCTCTGTGACTGCGGACGATATCGTGCGCGAAAGCTCGACTGTGATTGAGTCCGCCCGGATCGAGCGGCTGCTGGGCCGCGGGTTCGCCTTGAGCCAGGCAATTGAGCGCTGGCAGAGCCGGGCGATCTGGGTGGTGAGCCGTGCTGATTCTGACTACCCGCAGCGTCTGCGGGAGCGGCTCAAGGACGATCGCCCGGCGATCATCTACGGCTGCGGCGAACGGTCGATTCTCGATAGCGGCGGCCTCGCTGTCGTTGGTTCGCGCGCGGTCGACGAGGCGCTGGTCGAATACACAGAAGCGGTTGGACTCTTGGCGGCAAGAGCCCGCAGAACGCTGGTTTCGGGCGGTGCGCGGGGCATCGACCAGGCGGCGATGCGCGGCGCGCTCGCAGCCGGCGGCCAGGTCACGGGCGTCCTGGCTGACAGTCTCGAGAAGACTGCCATGAATCGCGAGCATCGGGCGATGCTGATGGATGGGCAACTGGTGCTGATCTCGCCCTACGACCCCGGCGCCGGCTTCAATGTGGGTAACGCAATGCAGCGGAACAAGCTGATCTACGCTTTCGCCGACGCTGCCCTGGTGGTCAACGCCGATTTTGAAAAGGGGGGAACATGGGCCGGTGCTGTCGAGCAACTCAACAAGTTCAAGTTCGTCCCGGTGTTTGTTCGATCGACAGGAAGCGCGAGCAAGGGTCTCGATGCCCTGGCGCACAAGGGTGCGCTGCTCTGGCCGAATCCGGAAAACCGAGACGATTTCGAGGAAGTCTTTAATGGCGCGCACGACGAACTGCGGGCTGCGGCGCTCCAGGAGCCGTTGTTTGCTCAAGAACCTCAAGCTGTGCAGCACCTTCCGACCAGCGATGTAGGGATTGAAGTTGCGCCAGAACTGCCAAGCCCATCCAGGATAGTAGGTGCCGCCAAGGCACCGGCTGATGAGATTGCAGAACCAGCCGAAAAACTGGCGGGTCAGCCAGTAGGCCCTGCTTCTTCAACCTCGGCGCCCCAGCTTGAGCTTGCACCGAACGATACGACGCCCACGCCAGCAGAAACACTTTTCGCAGCGGTTCGCGTTTGCCTGCCGCGCATCCTGACGATTCCGAAAAAAGAGGCTGAGATCGCAAGCGAGCTACAGGTAACAACCACGCAAGCACGAGATTGGCTGCAACGATTGGTTGAGGAAGGCACTGTTGAAAAGGGGCCGAAGAAATCTTTCTACCGGTTGCCAGGCGGCCTGTTATAGCAGCCGCAAATGGACAATCACGCAAACATGAAAGCATCTGGATCATGAAATCCGCCGCACAAACCGTCGCCGCCAAGCTCGCCAACTGCGTGCGCGAGCAGGCAAGGCGCTACAACCCAGGCCTGGAAGCCAGGCCGATCGTTATTCTCTGGACCGATGAGAAGCGCGAATGGGAAGCTGTGCTGCCACTGCTCAAGCAAGCATTGCCGGAGCTGCATTCGCTCGGTGCCTATGCGCCGGATGATCGCAGCGGGCCTGGTATCTGGCTGCGCATGGTGGCGGATCGCCAGGCCGGCCAGATGAAGGAAGGCGAGACACCGATCCTCTACCTGCCTGGCGTCGGCAACGGCCAATTGCGTACCGACCTGCGCGGCCTGAAGAGCGACCCGCATCTCGCCCCACTGGCCGAATTACAGTATCGCGGCAGCTTCTGGCGCCAGGAGAACGGCAAGGACTGGACCCTGCGCGCCTTCCTTGAAAGCAAGCGCAACGGCCTCGGACTTAAGGTCACCGGCAACCAGGAGACTGCGCAAGCCTTGAAGGCGGCCATCAGCAAGTTGCTGACCCAGAATACCCAAGCGTTGGAATCTCAATTGGTCGATGAGCGCTATCTCAATGACCTGATCAACCCCGCGCCCGACGAAACCGTGCTGCGCTGGCTGACATCGCCAGATGCGATCCGCGCAGAAAAAGGCGATACTTGGGAAAGCTTTGTAACGACGACGCGAACCCGCTTCGGCGTGGATCTGAGCCGCGGACCACTCGAGGTTGCGCAGCGGATCCTCGCCAGCGGGATTGGCGATTCAGCCTATCCACTGTGGGAAAAGTATGTCGCCCATTGGCAAAGCTATCCCGACGCTTACGAACTGTTCCGTGGCATCACGCCGCCGACTATGTTCGAAGGCCCAGAGAGGTATCCGCGGGAAAATGACGCCGACGAAAAGCGGCTGGCGGACGAACTTCTCAATACAGCTACGCTCGACCCGGTCTCTGCCGCCAATGCCGTGTTGGCGCTCGAGGGCAAGCACGCTGCCCGGCGCGAGATGCTCTGGGCAAAACAAGGTCATTCGCCGCTGGCCGATGCCCTGCTCCACTTGGCCGCCATTTCCCAGGCTTTCCTGCAACCAATCGCGGGCGGCAATGTTTCTCAGGCTGCACAGCACTATGCGGACAGCGGCTGGCGCGTCGATGCCGCAGCGCGCGCGGCGATGGCCATTGCCCAGCAAGCCGAGCTTGAGCAACCAATTTACGCGGTGCTAGGAGCCCTCTACCGGCGCTGGCTGGAGAAGCAGGCCGAGAGCTTCCAATCCTTGGTCAAGCGCGACGGTTATCCGCAATGGAGTCTTCCGGAGGTTGCCGATGGTACGGTGGTGGTCTTCGTCGATGGCTTGCGCCTTGACCTGGCCCGCGAACTTGAAACGAAGCTGGGGGCCGACGGCAATCTCGATCTCGCGCTCGAATCCGGCTTCACCAGCATTCCCTCAGTGACCAGCAGCGGCAAGGTCTGGGTTTCGCCTGCCTGCGGACTTGCCCAGCGGGGCAGCGGCAGTAATTTCGAGCCTGTGCTGCCCAAAGGCGCCTACACGGCAGAGAAGCTCCGCAAGGCAATGGAGAGCGAAGTCTACGCGCTGGTCGACACCGAAAATCCGACCCTTGCCTACGGAAAGGGGTGGGCCGAGTTCCCCGGCGATATCGACAACGACGGGCACAACAAGGGACTAAAGCTGGCGCGTGTGGTAGCCGGTCATCTCGGCGACCTTTCTCGGGCCATTCACCGCCTGCTGAACGCTGGCTGGAAGGAGGTTTGGGTTGTAACCGACCACGGCTGGCTTCTCCTGCCCGGCTGCCTGCCCAAAGCGGAACTGCCGGCCAGGCTGACCGAAACACGATGGGGTCGCTGCGCGATTCTTAGGGAAGCGGCTGCCGGCCATGAGGGCCTAGTGCTGCCCTGGAGTTTCGATTCATCGATACGCGTCGCGCTCGCGCCGGGCATCTCGGCATACACCAACGGCCGAGAATACGACCATGGCGGTTTGAGCCCACAGGAATCCGTGGTGCCTTTCCTGCGCGTCAAAAAGAGCGGGCCGGTTGCTAGTCAGCCTAGGCTGGTGTCGGTGACCTGGAACACCCCCAAGACCATTTGCCGAGTCACAGCGACCAATGCCGATGGCCTGAGCGTTTCCATCGAACGACTGGGCAATGCGGTCGGCGAACCTGGGACGATCGATAGCGAAGGCAAGGGCCGCGTGGTTTTCGAGGAAGTGGATGATTTGATCGACGAGCAGGTTTCGCTGGTGCTACGTCGCGATGGCCAGAAGGTGGCCGAAGAACACTTGAGTTTTGGAGAGGCTTGGCATGGAGCTTGATGCACTTGATCGTAAGGCAGCGGATGCCTTCGACGGCTATATCGTCCGCAAGGACTTGGTGCGGCAGTTCTCGCGCCAGTTCCCCGTGCCGACCTACGTGGTCGAGTTCATGCTCGGCCGCTACTGCGCGACGACCGACGAAGCCGAAATTCAGGAAGGACTGGGCATAGTGCAACGCCAGCTTTCCGAACGGACAGTGCGCGCGGGCAACGAAAACCTGATCCAGTCGATCGCTCGTGAAAAAGGACAGGCACGCATCATCGATATCATCTCGGCGCGACTGGATGCCAAGACGGACTCCTACGTCGCCGAACTGCCGTCACTGAAACTGCGCGACGTGCGCATTTCGGCCGAACTGGTGACCGAGCACCAGCGCATGCTGACTGGCGGTTTCTACGCCGAGGTTACGCTTGGCTACGACCCGACCATCGCTCAGGAGAAAAACGGCCGGCCTTTTGGCATCGATGGACTGCGGGCCATCCAGTTATCGCAGCGCGACGTACTGGAGAAAATGGCGCAGGCGCGCGCCAAGCTCTCGACCGTTGAGTGGAAGGATTTCTTGTTGCGCTCCATCGGCCTGGAACCGGCGCAACTGAGCGAGCGCAACAAGGATGCCATCCTGCTGCGCATGGTGCCTTTCGTGGAGCGCAACTACAACCTGGTCGAAATCGGGCCGCGCGGCACCGGCAAGTCGCATCTATTCCAGCAGGTCTCGCCCTACGCGCATCTGGTTTCCGGCGGCAAAGCAACGGTCGCGCGCATGTTCGTCAACAACGCCAACGGGCAGCGTGGCCTGGTCTGCCAATACGACGTGGTGTGTTTCGATGAAGTTTCCGGCATCTCCTTCGATCAGAAAGATGGCGTGAACATCATGAAGGGCTACATGGAGTCCGGCGAGTTCTCACGTGGCAAAGAAAGCATCCGTGCCGACGGCTCCATCGTGATGGTCGGCAATTTCGATGTCGATGTCGAGCACCAGCAGCGCATCGGCCACCTGTTCCAGCCGCTGCCGCCTGAGATGCGCGACGACACGGCATTCATGGATCGCATCCACTGCTACCTGCCGGGCTGGGACGTGCCCAAGTTGAAGCCGGAGATTTTTACCGATCACTTCGGCCTGGTCAGTGATTTTCTCTCGGAATGTTTCACGCAACTGCGCAACCAAAGCCGCTTGGCAGTCCTGCAAAACCGGGTGTTCTTTGGCGGCGCGCTATCGGGCCGCGACATCAACGGCGTCAACAAGACCATCAGTGGCCTGCTGAAACTGATCCATCCTGGCCAGGATGCTGAGGTCAGTGACGAAGATCTTGAATGGGCCGTGCGCCTGGCGCTCGAAGTCCGGCGTCGCGTCAAGGAACAGCAGAAACGCATCGGTGCGGCGGAATTCCGCAATACCCATTTCAGCTACACACTAGGCTCGGAAGGTGTCGAGAAATTCGTCTCGACGCCAGAACTGCAAAGCCAGGGCGGCATCGGCGACGAGCCATTGGAGGCAGGGCAGATTTGGACGCTTTCCCCAGGCGGTCAAGACGAGCACCCCGGCCTCTTCCGCCTCGAAGTCACCGAAGGGCCCGGCGGCGGCGTTCGCGTTCTTAACAAGCCGGTGCCACAGGCGTTCCAGGAATCAATCCGTTGTGCCGAGCAGAATCTCTATGCGCGGGCGATGCACCTGGTCGGCGATCGCGATCCACGCGCTCACGAGTTCTCCGTACAACTGCGCGGCTTCGATGCGGCGAAGAGCGGTGCAAAAACCGGGGTTGCTTCGCTGATCGCGCTTTGTGGTGCCCTACTCCGTAAGTCCGTACGCGGGGGCTTAATCGTCGTCGGAGAGGTTACCCTGGGCGGAACCATCGAACCGATCCACAACGCGGTCAGTCTTGCGGAAATTGCTATTGAAAAAGGTGCGAAGTCTTTGCTTTTGCCAGTCTCCTGCCGACGTCAGCTGTTTGACCTGTCGGATGACATGGCCACGCGGCTGGATGTCGAGTTCTATCAGGACGCCAAGGACGCTCTATTGAAGGCATTAGTGGACTGACGACTCATCCCGCAGATGCCAGATAACCAAGACCAACAAGGACAGATATGCTTCTGTGACGAGAAATCTGGGGCATCCACTTTTTACTTCCACTAGTTTCTGCGGGAATTACCGTTCGAACCAAATAGCATTCTTGATGACAAGGATGCGGTGATGTTTGCCTCCTGCCTGAGATCACCGGCGATTTTTGCCCCGAGGTTTCTCAACTCCTCAAGTGAGGCTCCAAGAGAACCAATCCTGTCCGTCTGTAGCTGAAGACGAATTGCCGTTCCATCCATTCTGCAATCCAATCGCTCCTCACCGGCTTCGCTGATCCGCACTCCTCCATTCCCACTGATCGCGACAAATGAGCCCCCACGACGACATAGCTGACTGGTCATGAACAAGCCATAACCGGAATTCGCCCAGGGATCCTTGCGTTGCTTCGGCCCTCCTCGGAAAGCGACCCCCGAGATTCCGGGCAGGAGCGCAAAATCAATCGCGTCGTGATCGGATTGAACGGTCAGGTGTGGATTGCGCCGAAGGCTCTGACCAATGCCGATACCTTCGTCCAATATGCAAAGCTCAACCGCACACTTCTCGGGCCAATATTGGGCCGTATACCAGATCGTGTCAGCACCGCTGTGTTCGAGTACGTTGCGAAAGATCTCGCGCAGCGAATAACTGAGCGTTTCTTGAAGTGGTCCGAAATCCTGCCGGGTAAGCAACGTAGCCAAACCGATTGCTCGGCGCTCTATCGTTTCGCGCTCGTCCTCATGATTGTTGATCGCCTCGCGTCTCAGTTCCTCGACTGCAAGAGGCGTAATGGGAACGTACTGGGTATTCCCCGCTGCTTCGCCCGGTTCCTTGCCAAAGTCCAAACCAAACGCTTTGAAGAACCCCATGTGGGCAGGATAGTGATGCTGTTTGTATCCGTCGGCAACAAATCGGATCATGGAATTGCAGCGTCGAAACTGGCGAAGAACGGTCGCGAAGAAAAGCATCCCGAACGGCTCGACAAACTTGATTTCCGAAAAATCGAGCCGATAGCGCTCCATGGCAGGCAGAGCCCTAAGCGCTGCTGCTGCACTGAGCGCACCGTCAAGGTCGAGGCGCTTCGGCAAAGTTAAAGTGGCGTCGGCTGGCGAACTCATGAAGACCCTCAGAACTCACCTTCCTGAGGAATGGCATCGAGCACTTCGCCCGTTTCATAGTCGTAATAGACTATCTCGCTCACTCCACCGAGCGGCTCGATTGCCTTCACGGCAACGATCACCGAGGTTGCGCCATGCCGCCAGTTCTCCTGTTCCGCTTTCCGTTTCTGACTGATATGTTTGCCGCGATATGCCAGCTCGCCGAATTGCGGGCTGAAGAAGACTCCGTCAACCCAAAATTCTTCGTTGTCTTTCTTGGTATCCACGCCATAAGACCCAACCTTTATGACCACGCCGTACTTGCTGTCAACCGTTATCGCAGCGCTGGCCTCCATTCGCTTCGGCTCGTTCTCGGCATCCTTGGCAAGATCACGCAGAGCGCTCACCGATTCGGAATTGAGCGCAAATTGTTCCGACGTCTCAGAAATGTCAACAGCCATTCGGAACACCTTGCGAAGAGTCTCTGCGTCAACTAGCCGACTTGTCAGGCGAAGGCTTCCGTAAGTCTGGTCATAGACACAAGCAAATCTCCGCCCCTCCTCAATTCCGTCGCGGCTTGACCGATGCTTGTCGGCGCCAGCGTTGATGTCCTGCGGTTCAAACGGAACCGTCATCAGGAAAGCCTCGTAGATAACGCGAGAGATAGCATCGGGCTTGACTTGGGGCTTGGACAGCGATGGATGATCGAACAAAACACCCGACGTAAAAACGTATCTCGCAAATTTTGGCGCATCAAAGTAAAAGCCCAGATCCGCACGAAGTGGGTAGTCAACGTCAATCTCGTTAGCACCGCGCCGCTCCTTAAATCCGATGACTGCTTCGCCAATCTGCATGCCACATTCGATCACGCGAAGCCTACCGAACTGCAAGTCCTGATAGACGTTGTCTGAGGTAAGGTTCGGCAGGATCAACGTCGGCAGCATCTTGGGCGACGTAAAGTAGCGTTTGTCTGCTCTGACATCGATCGTTCGCTGCTGCTTGCGTATTCTGACAACGCGATACGCCCGCGTCTGGTAGTAATAGACTGCGCCAGGGTAAGCCTCTCGCATCACTTGACCAAAAGAAAGCGAGCCAAGGCTCATAACGTTCGGCCCCTGACGAAACTCGACCTTGTACTGCATGTCCAAGTCGCGCAAGGGGTAGGTGTGGTATGGATCATCGCCGGCCTGAGATTTCATTGTTTGAAACTCAGTCGTGAGTTCGCCCAGTCTTTCAGCTCTACACAGCTTGTCAAAATCCGCAGGAACGTCTGCTGGCGAACCGAAGGGATCCGCCTGTAGGCGCGCAATATCACATACGATCTCATCCTCGCCTCCGTGTCGAGCAAGGCACATCGCGTGGATGTACTGGATTCGTGGATTGTGTAGATAAAGCGCGCTTTGGACGAGTGGCAGCGTTTGGATTCGCTCGGGCTTCTTGAACACCGCTTCGGACATCACTGAACCGTTGTTGATCACCACAATGATCCCGCTCTCTCGCCGACCAACACGCCCTATGCGCTGCAAGTAGCTTGTCGCCGAGCGTGGAATACCCTGGATGATTCCCAAGGTCAGAAACGGTAGATCGATGCCCATCTCAAGAGCACTGGTACTGACGACACCTCGCAGCTTGCCAGAAGCAAGTCGCGACTGAATCTGATGCCGATCCTCCGTTTCATATCCTGAGCGATAGGGATAGATCTGCAGATCCTTGAGTCTAGAGAAATCCAGCTTCTCTACATCATCACTATCATCTTCATCCTGCAGCAACTTCCGATCCAGGATCGTTGCAAGATATTCCGTCTGCTTACGACTATCGACAAACGTTATCGACTGTCGCTCAGTTTTTGCAGCCACAAAGTGTATAAGCTCAGAAACAACCGAGAGAAGATCTCCCGTCTTTGGCGGCTCGACGAACATCGTATGCAGCTCGCACTGCGGCGAGGCATCGCGATCCAGCCCGATCACCTCAAAGTCTTCACCGATCAATGATTTCAGGTGCGACTTTGCGTCACTCATCGTTGCCGACGAGGCAATAAAGCGGGTTTGCCCGCCAAGCTTTCTTACAGCGTGAAGAATTCGCCTAAATAGAAATGCAGAATTGCTGCCGAATACACCCGAGTAGGTGTGAGCCTCATCAAGAACCAGCAGCGCAAGGTTCCGCAATAGATCCTGAACAGGCGGCTTGCCAATATTGAAGAACAGCCACGCGTGAATGATGTCGGGCGTCAAAACCAAGACTCGACACTCCTTCGTCAACTTCAGACGATCGTTAACCGGGATATCGCCATCAATGCGACCAACCTTTGCATCGACTCCAGCTTCACGAAGAGCTAGCTTCCATCGGCTTTCCTGTTCGCTTGCCAGTGCCTTAAGTGGGTAAATCGCAACAATCCGCGCATTGGGATTTCTGCTCAACGTTTCGATCGCACAAGTATTGAAGATCAACGTCTTGCCAGAGGCGGTTGGCGTGGTAACAGCAAGATTTACACCTTTCAAGAAACAAGCGATGGACTCATGTTGATGTCGATAGACTTGAAAATTGTGCTTTTCCAGAGACTTTTTCGACGCTACGCCAAGCCCAAGATCTTCAATCGAAGCCGAGATTGCCTCTCTCGCCGGACGTGTCTCTTCCCATCGAATTTGCCAACCTTGATCGATGAAATGTTTCGTCAATATTTTTATGTCATTTTTGTTATTCATAGATTTTCACCTTTGCCCCCCAGCGCTCCCAAACACTCAGCAGACGGTTGAAATGATAGTTTTCGAACTCTACCGGATAAACGTTTCTAGTATATCTATGTCATCATAGTCAAGCACGGGCTCGCCGGATGAGCTCAAGACAAATGATCTGAGACCCGGAGATTTCTCATGAGCGGCATGGAACGCATCTACCAGATTGACCAGATTCTCAGTGCTCGCAAGTTCGTCACCCGCAAGGAGCTTCAGGAACGTCTGGGTGTCTCCTGGGCAACGCTCAAGCGCGACCTGGCCTACATGCGGGATCGCCTGAATGCACCGATCACTTTTGACCGTGACCTCGGGGGCTATCGCTTTGAGAAAACCGGCCAGCGAATCGGACCGCAATACGAGCTACCCGGTCTGTGGTTCTCCGCCGAGGAAATCCATGCGTTGCTAACCATGCAGCACCTTCTCTCGAACCTCGACACCGGTGGCCTGCTCGGACCGCAGATCCAGCCCCTGCTTTCCCGGCTGACCGGCCTGCTTGGTACAGCCGACAACCCGGCAGAGGAAGTCCAGCGCCGCATCCGAATCCAGACGGTGGGGGCACGCGAATTCCATCTGGATCATTTTCAGGCGGTCGGTTCTGCGCTATTGCGGCGCAAGCGTCTCGTAATCCGCTACCACGCGCGTGGTACCGACGAGGTAACCGAGCGCGAGGTTTCGCCCCAGCGCCTCAACCACTATCGGGACAACTGGTACCTGGATGCCTGGTGCCACCTGCGCGACGGCCTTCGCGCCTTCTCGCTCGACGCCATCGAACATGCCGAAATTCTCGACAAGCGAGCAAAGGATGTCTCCGACAAACGGCTCGATGAAGTGCTGGGTTCCGGGTATGGAGTCTTTTCCGGGGACCAGATCTCTTGGGCCGTACTGAGATTTACCTCGGAGCGGGCACGCTGGGTCGCATCCGAGCGCTGGCATAGAAATCAGACCGGAAAATTCCATGAGGATGGCAGCTACGAGCTGCGCGTTCCCTATGCCGACGACCGGGAACTGATCATGGACATCATGAAATACGGTAGCGACTGCGAGGTGATCGAACCAGAGTCACTCAAGGCAAGGGTTGTGGCAGAGTTTGAATCAGGGTTGGCGCGATACCACCAATAGCTGAACCATATCCACAAGGCTCATCTCTTGAGCCCAATTGCGAGCAACATGAGCCCATCGGGAACAACTCAGGAGCCAGTTCATGATGCAGCGTATTCAATTCATCTTTAATCGCCTCGCCGGCATCGCAAATTTCGAAGCGGAACGCTTGGCACTGGCGCAGGCCATTTTTACCAAACCCGATCGCCAGTTTGACGAACTCGAGATGCCCGCTTACTTGCGGCGCGGAATCCGGATCAAGCCTATCCGCTAAAAGTCCTTCACCAATTTAGAACAATTATTGAGAAATCGAAAGAAACTCATTGACTCGGCATACCGCAGGCTGGAAACATCTGCCCACCCGATGGCTGACCGATAATGGAATTGAGCAAGATTTCTCCGAAACGACGAACTATCTCAGTGGTAAAGCCATGCGAACCGTGTTCTCAGGGGCGAAGACATCGAAAAATATCCGACTAATCAACCCGCGCAAAGCTTTCCCACTTTCGGATTTTCCCCCCAACGGACCTGAAGCCGCTTACGCTGAATTGCAACATTAATGCTGAGCGGCAGCTTTCACTGCGGCTATCTGTCCGATATGGGTCAGGAATTCACGTTCGATGGGTGGAGAAACTATCGTTCAAGGTCGTCAACTACTGACCGGCAGGTGACAGGCGCATTGCCGACAAATTTTTGGCAGAGACCCAAGGTCAGCTTTGGCCGAGCGGTTCGCAGTCAGCCACGACGCTGCATGACCGCTCCTCTCAGTAACCTGCCGCTGAGCCACTGAAGGCTCGACCGTCCGTTCGGGGTCGGGAGCACGTATTCGCCGGAGTAGAAAGCTGCCGGTCGCCGCGAGGTGCGCCCCAATGGCAGCTTACTGCCAGACTGCTGACCGACATTGAGCGATCAGCTAATGCTGGCAAAGGCCGAAATCCCGCCGCCTAAAACAAAGCCCCCGACAACCGCCGGGGGCGCCTGCTTAACCGCGCCAACTCCTAACCACCAACCACCGCAACATCCCCAGTGGCGCCCAATAGATTCGCCACGACTCGACCCAGCGCGCCCGCCACCAGAGCAACAGTGAATCCTGCGACGTCTCGACCGGAGGCGTCAGCCTCCCCCACTCCGCCGCACCGCGTTCAATGAACGTTCCATCACCCATCACTCAATCTCCTTTCGGGAAGCGCATATCGAGCATACCGGGTTCCTGTGACATACGCGTCGCCACCGCCAGGACGGTGGCTTCGATCGATCGACGATCTTCCACCTGTCCCCGCGCCGCAACCAGCGCATGCACCAGTGCCAGATACTGAGCCTCGGGTACGATCACCTTGGAGCGGGCGACCGCCAGCCACTCGAGGATGGTCGTCGGTCCGCCCACCCAGTAGCCACGCTCGGTCAGCACGTAACGCCGATCCTTGAAGCGATAGTCATCGGCCTTGCCGATGGCGGTCAGCAAGGCGGCCATGATCACCACCGGCATCGAGACATCGGGCATGCCCTGCATCAACTGGCGTGCCTCGGTCGCAGCGGCCACCGCCTGACGGAAGTTGCCACCGGGTCCCCGACAGGGTTCGGAGAGCGAAGCCGGTCCGGTGACAAAACGCTGAAAGCGTCCCCCCTCCCAGAGCACCGCATTCAGAAGATGCTGGAAGGGACGGCTCAAGCCTTCCCACAGACGCGCCGCAGCAGCGACCGTGGCACGCTCACGTACCCACGAGGGCGGAATGGTATGAAACAGGTTGGGTGCGGCCAGCGGTTTGTCGAGCAGGATCAGCCCGGCGATCGGCACCGGCTCCTGCTGGCGCCGATGTGGATTGCGCGGCATGCCGCGCACCGCCACCAGACAACCATAATGCAGACGCGAGTCGACGGTCGAGGAATGCCAGGAGACGATCACCGCGTGGTCATCATGATAAAGATAGGCCTCGTTATGGATACCCTGCCCGTCTTTGGCTGGCAGGCGACTGAGATTGAGGAGACGGTAGAAGCCCGCAGACGTACCAGTAACAGAGTTCAGTGTCTGTCCCATGACTCAGCCCTCCCCTTGTGTAACCGGAGAGGGCGCCCCCAGCGTGGAGACGAGCAGGCGCTCGAAGGCGGAGCCGTCGCGACGGGTAAGATTGGGAACGTAACGGGAGTACACCCGGAAGAGCATTTCCGTCGTCGTATGGCCCAACTGCCGGGCAATCCACTCCGGGTTCTCCCCTGCCCCGAGCCAGAGCGTGGCGGCGGTATGGCGACATTGATAGGGACGACGCACTTTCAGGCCGAGATGACGCAACAGGGGTTTCCACACCCGGTTGTTGACGTTCTTGTAGTCAAGCGGCTGTCCGCTGCGATTGCAGAAGACGAAGTCCGATAGCTGCCGGGTACCTTTCTCCTGCGCCTTCAGGGCGTCATGGACCAGTTGCGACATCTGGATTTCGCGTTGCGAGGAATCGGTCTTGGTATAGGTTTCTTCGCCATCGACGACGGTTTCCCTGACCAGGATCAGGCGCCGGTCGAAGTCGACGTACTTCCACTTGAGTCCATGAACTTCACCGGTACGCATGCCTGTGAAGAAACGGACGGTAAAGTAGTTCTTGTAGTCGGGACGGACGGTATCGATGATCTTTTTGACCTCTTCGAGCGAGAAAGGCTCGACGTCGGTCCGCTTGACCCGGAGTTGTTTGATGTTCTGGAAGGGCGTGCGAAAATCAAAGCGGTCGGCGGCTTCGCAAAGGATTTGCCGCAGCGGATTCAATATCTTGTTGATCCGTGGGTTGGACAGTACCTGCTTCTTGCCCCGCGCCTGAGCTTTGGCGAGATCTGCGCGGAAAGCAAGGATGTCTGCCTTGGTGATACTGCCGACCGCCCGCTCCCCGAATTGGGGAACCAGACGCTTGTCGATGTCGTCGCGGACGGTCTTCTTGTGCGACGTGCGCCACTCGATCGATTTCTCGTCGTACCAGGTGTTGGCGAATTCCTTGAAGAGCGGGGTCGGTTTGGCCACCCCTGCTCCCAAGTCTGCAACAGATTGTGCAACCTGGGTTACATCACTGGCAGGGGCTGCCTGATCGAACTTTGCGGCGTTCTTGCTGTTGGGAAAGAAGTCGCGGTAGTTGA
>Ga0209507_1000323_pt1 | contig 57325 bp, 57 predicted proteins | sample AD_UKC028_MetaG_FD_184414 | JGI IMG/M metagenome (GOLD analysis project Ga0209507, IMG submission 184414) | Active sludge microbial communities of municipal wastewater-treating anaerobic digesters from USA - AD_UKC028_MetaG (SPAdes) (version 2) | ecosystem: Engineered > Bioreactor > Anaerobic >...
TTACTTGATCGATCCGGGAAAACCCGCTCAAAACGGACGGGTCGAGCGGTCCCACCGCTCAGACCAAGAGCGGCTGTATGACCGGATAGATCTGAAGACCATCACCGTGAGCGAATTGAGATCCAGGGTGAAAACTTGGAACGCATGCTACAATAATTTGGAGCATTGCGCTCTTAACGGACTCACTCCCAATGAGGCGTTGAGAGTGCAAAATGTGTTTGCCTAAAACAATCGTTATAGCTGCCGGCAATCTTGAATATCCGCCAATTTCCTGTAAAATGTCTTTATGAAAGTTGCGATCTTAGGCGGCGGAGTTTGCGGGCTGTATCTGGCGTCAAAACTCGCCAAATCCGGCATTGAAACGGAAGTTTTCGAAAAGAATTCCTTGATTGGAAAAAATTGCTGTTCCGGGCTGTTCTCGGAACGTTTGTTCGATTATATTCCCGAAAGCCGCGAACTGGTTAAAAACGTCATTAGCCAGTGTTTTATCCATTTTCCAAAAAAAACTTTCAGGCTGGCTTTTAAAAAAAAATTTTATGTTATCGACCATGCCAAGCTTGACCAGATGATGGCTCGGATCGCCCAGAAGGATACGGCGGTCATAACTCTGGGAAAAAAGATCGACCAGAACGCTATAGACGGCTTAAATCAAAAATTCGACCGGATTATCGGATGCGATGGAGCGCTATCGGCAGCGCGCAATTATTTAAAGCTGAAAAAACCTGGTTACAATCTCGGCATCCAGGCTTTCGTTGACCAAAGGGACGAAACGGATTATGTGGAAACCTGGGCAACCAATGGCGGTTTTATCTGGAAGATTCCCCGGGGTGAAAACCAGGAATACGGGATAATGGAGCATCCCGACCGGGCCCGAGGATTATTCGACGGCTTTGTATCAAAAAAAGGCCTGATAACCATGGATCTAAAATCGGCTTTGATTCCGAATGGGTTTGCCTTGCCGGATAACAAACGAATCACTTTATGCGGCGACGCTTCCGGCCTTACCAAACCCTGGTCGGGAGGGGGAGTTATCTGGGGGCTGGCCCAAGCCAGGATTTTATTGAAAAATTTCCCAGATTTTCTAAAATACAAGAATCGGGCGGATTACTGCTTTATCCCCGAGATCGCAGTATCAAAAATCGCGAAAAAAATAGTTTACACGGCGGGCTTCAGCGTGCCAAATCTGTTGCCGATAAATTACCGCATCGACGGCGACTTCATATTGCCGGCAATTTTTAGATTTAATCGCTAAGAAATAACTTATCCCATGCCAAACAATACTGACCAATTACCGCGACATCTAGGCATTATAATTGACGGCAACCGACGCTGGGCCAAGGCATCGGGAAAACCCACGCTCGAGGGCCATAAAAAAGGTTTCGATTCGGTAAAAACGATCATAGAAGCGTCGAGGAAAAGAGGAATAAAAACGCTCACTTTTTTTTGTTTTTCCACGGAAAACTGGAAACGGTCCGAAGAAGAAGTCGGCTACCTGATGAATCTGCTTGAAACCGCCTTGATCGATTGTCTTAAAAAATTCGGGGATGAAGATGTGCGGATCAAGGTTATCGGACAGATCAAGCGCCTGCCTGATTCGATCCAGAAAGAAATCGCCAAGGTTGAAAAAGCCACCGAGAACAACAAATCGATGCTGGTAAACCTGGCCATCAGCTACGGCGGCCGGACCGAGATCGTTGAAGCCATTAAAAGCATTATCAAAAGCGGGGTCAACCCCGACGAGATCACCGAAGAAACGGTCAAAGAACATCTTTGGACCTCCGACGTCGACCTGATCATCCGCACCGGCGGCGAGCAACGGCTGTCGGGATTCCTGTTATGGCACGCTGCCTATTCGGAATTTTTGTTTATAAAAAAATACTGGCCCGAATTCACCGAAGCCGACCTGGACGCGGCCCTGGCCGACTACGCCGCCAGATCCCGGCGCTTTGGAAAGTAAATGACGGCGATCTGAACAATATTGCCAATACTAATCCGGCGGAGCCTGATATCGGGACCGCTTTTTTAAAACGTCTGACAAAAGACCAAAATAATTTGGCCGCCATCGGCGCAATAAATAAATATGAAATTCGTTAAAAAAAACAATGCTAAATTGTTTGAGGCAAGCAAGGCTTGCCGCGTTTTTGAATACCAGCTTGGTTATAAAGACATTGAAGGCGTAGCGGCCAAGATAACCGGCCGATATCCAGATAAAGGCTTTTGCGTTAATGAGATCAGCCGCGAGCTCGGTTATGTCATTGAAGGCCAGGGGAAAGTCGTTATCAACGACACTGAAATATCGTTGAATACCGGCGACCTCGTTTGCATCGACCCTAATGAAAAATTCTTCTGGGAAGGTAATTTTACTCTCTTTCTGCCCTGTACCCCAGCCTGGAACCCAAATCAGCATAAATTCGTCGAATAACTGGTAGTGCGATTTTTTCGATAAATATGCGACACGAGTGTTAAGTTATTATGTGGTTTTGACAAATATATGAAAAAGGTGTTAGATATTATCGGCTCTTTTTACAAATTGGGAGAAGGCAATGTCGGTACTGATCCAGTTGGAGGACGGCTCAATTTTGAATTACAAAACCACGCGCCGAGTAGTATATTGCGTAGAGTGCGGGCAAGAAGGCTGCACCGCAAGCGGAATCGATCGCGAAGAGGACGTTAAATATGTGACACCCTGCGGCCTCGAAAATAAACGATCCGATTGGCCAGGGTGCGCTCATCTCGATTGCGCCATAAAACTCGCTCCAAATACCGAGGCCAGTTGCGTCGAAGCGCAATTGGGATATTTAATTGGTATACTGGTATTTTTATTTGGCTTTTTTGTACACCCGATGCTCGGATTTTTAGGTATCATAATATTCTTATTAAGCTACCGATCCGAAAAATCCCAAAACGAAATTGCCTCTAAAACAGCGTTGCAGCTGCTCGAGGAATTTAAAAGATCGCAAACCATCTACGGCCGTCCGGCCAAAAAAATTAGTTCTTACCCGCGCCAATAGCGCGGTTTTTTATTAGCGTTAAAAATCCGAACCCAGGCGGATAAAATTTAAAAAATTTGTCGACACACTGGAACCATTCGCGCGAATGTGCGAATCAAGTCTGGCAGACGCAAAAAACTCGATAGTTTTTCAACCAATACCATTCGCACATTCGCGCGAATGTGCGAATGGTTGAATAGTTTTTTTAAATATTGTATATAGTTTGGCAATGGATAAGCTGGAAAAAATATTAAAAGCTTTTGCCAGCCGCCGCCGTTTGGCGATCGTGCGGTATCTTTTGGATGGCCGGTTCGCCCCGGTTGGCGACATTGCGGCCAAGATCGGCCTGTCGCTTAAATCCACCTCCAAACACCTTATCATTTTGTATAACGCCGACATTTTGGAAAGGGAGCAAAAAGGCCCGCAAATGTATTACAAGATAGCCGGCAATGTTGAGCGGAAAGCCGCTGCAATCTTAAAACTATTGTAATCTTTGATGGCTTATAGGTTGTTTTGTTTTTTTGGCGCCCTAACACCCATCGCGCCCGTTAATATTTGTTTGTTCATGTCTTTCTAATTTCACCCCTGTCTAACTTCTCAGTTCCTTCATTCGCACATTCGCGCGAATGTGCGAATGAAGGTTTGGGAAAGTAAAGGAAAAAATAGGTACAGGAGAAAACGACTTGCTGGGTAAAGAGGGCAAGGGGGAAGAAGGGAAGAAGGGCAGGGAAAAGATGACAGTAAAATCCGGCGTTGATTGTGGTATAATTATGGCATGGACAAAAAAATTATTGCCATTGTAATTGTCGTTAGCGCGGCGATCGGAAGTTGCGTTTATGCCCAGGTTCCCGAAGTGCCCAAGCCGGTTTGCGTGCCGGTGCACCAGGACGGAATTGATATTCCTTGCCCCGGTGAAAACAGCCCCGCCCCAGCCGGCGAAAACAATCCAATCGAGGAATCGGGCAAAAGCCCAACTTATCAAAACCTGCTGCAAAATTTCTATCTCGCGGTCAATGACGGCATTGAAAGCCTGGCCGAAGCTATTCGCCAAGGCTTTGACAGCGCCGGGAATTTTTTAAAAAGTATCAAATTTTAAAAAAAGCCTGCGGAAAATCCCCTTAACGGGGATTTTTGTGTTCTTTAAACGCCAAAACCGGCGCTAAAACGGCGCAGACTAACAGGTTTTGATATTCGCACGCCGGAGAACAAATTCATTCGCACATTCGCGCGAATGTGCGAATGGTTGGGCTGGATAATGATAAATATATATATAAAATTTTATGGAAAATGATGAAAAAAATGTTTTAAAGGGTGTTTCGGATGGGTGCGGGAAGACGGAAAAAATATTCGCGAATTATCCGAGGAAGAAGCAAAAAACTGCAAATCTTTGGGTGTCGCCTATGGCCGCGTCTTTGGATTTTGTTGGTTTATCGCTCAAAATCATTGCGAAAATTTCCGCCAACGGGTAATCGGATACAGAATCATTAAAAACGACCAAACCGCGTCAGTAATGGAAGATGCAACGAATTCTCAATATATTGCTGTGGAATTTTACGAATAAATTTTGAGCAAATTCTTAGGTTCTTATCTTCAGATAGCTACTCAAACCTTGAAAGCTGAAAATTCGATGCCATTTAAGATAGCGGCGGTCTTAAATTGAAAAAAATACTGAAAGTGGTATTTTTAGCTTATTAACCATTGGATTGGCTGGGGGAAACAGTCCTAACTAAAATGGCAAAGATTAAGGATCTTCCCCGGGTTGATAGGCCGCGGAAAAAGTTGGAAAAATATGGCCCGGATAAGCTATCTAATCCAGAGCTTTTGGCGGTTTTGCTCGGTTCGGGCATTAAAGGTTTGAACGTGCTTTCGCTTTCCAAACGAATCGTTAAACTGATTGGAGAAATAGGCGTAAACAAAGTATCACTGGAAAAATTACTGGAAGAGAGGGGATTAGGCAAAGCAAAGGCGCTGCAAGTAATCGCGGCGCTGGAATTTAGCAAACGGATGAATTTAGACAAAAAACTAGAAATTTTATCTGCCGAAGATGTTTGGAAGTTGTGCGCGGACATTCGTGCGTCAAAAAAAGAGCATTTCGTCGCTTTTTATCTGGATACGCAAAGCAAACTGATCGAACGCCAAATAATTTCCATCGGAACGCTCAACGCCAGCTTGATCCACCCGCGCGAAGTCTTTGAACCGGCCGTGGCGCTTCATGCGGCCAGCGTAATTGTGGCACATAACCACCCCGGCGGAGACCTGGAGCCGTCGCCGGAAGATTCCGCGGCAACAAAACGCCTTGCCGAGGCGGGGAAAATCCTGGGGATTGAGATAATTGACCACGTTATTGTTGCCGAAGCGGGATTTTTTAGCTTAAAACGCAAAATTTGATTTGACACCATATTTGATGTACGTTATTATGTACATATAACAAAAATTTATGGATCCCAAAACTACAATTTCAATTTCCGAGGCCAGAAAAAGGATTTTTGAAATCGCCGAGGAAGTGCAAAAACCGGATAACTATTTTACCCTAACTGAAAAGGGCCGACCCAAAGCGGTTTTAATGTCGGCAGAACAGTTTGATTCCTGGCAAGAAACGCTAGAAGTGATGCGCGAATTCCCTAAACTTAATAAGGATGCCAAAGAAGTTAATGATGCGGTTAAAAGCGGCGAATATAAAAATTGGACAACGCTTGAACAACTTTTAGCCAAAGAAGGTTTCGTGGCCGCCGAAAAATCTGTAAAAAAATATGGCATACCAGCTAAGAATCAAGCCAAGCGCGGAAAAAGAGCTAAATAACCTGCCCAAAAAGGATTATTACCGGGCTTTGGCGGCCTTTAGCGTCATCGCTGGCGATCCGTATGCGGGAAAAAAGCTTGAAGGCAAGCGCGCCGGCCAATACTCAATGCGCATCTGGCCCTACCGCATAATTTATTCGATTTATAAAACAGAACTGCTGATTGTAGTCATTTCCATCGGCTAGCGCCAAGGAATTTACTAAAATTGCACACAAGCAAGATGATACCGCAATTTGATCTTGATAAAATTAAATTTGGAGTTGACGAGGGCACTTGGAAGCGTGCGGTCGAGATTTACGAAGCAAAAAAAGTGACCAAATTCACGAATGATTTTGGCGGTTACTCTGCGGTGGTTTTGGGAACGCATCCGTATAGCGTAAGTGTTTCATCACAGCACTATGACCGCGGCAATTGCGATTGCTATATGGGCCAGCAAGATATTTTATGCAAGCATATGGTCGCGGTTGCAATCTATGCGATTTTGCGAGGCAATCCAATTAAAGAAGAAGAAAAACAACAATTCAATCAGCCGAAATGCAGTGGCAAATTGGGTGAACTGACCGCGCTAGATCTAATAAAAACCAAAAAGGCGATTACCGAAGCCATGCGCAACGTTAAAGCATATTCCGGCCCGTCACGCACCTGGTTTGCCTACCAAAATTCGCTTTCCGAAGGCTGCAACCGCCTATCAAAAATCATTTGCGAACTACCGATCAGCCTGCAAACGACGACGCTTTTAGTTGACCTGCTTTTGCGGCTGGATAAACGGGTTTGCTCGGGCGGGGTTGACGATTCCGATGGCACGGTTGGCGGGCTTATGACACAAACCGTGGAAGTACTAAAAGATTACGCAAAACTTGATCCCGATTGCGCAAAATCGTTTAAAAAGCTCTGTGGCGTCGAAACTTGCTTTGGCTGGGAGAAACCGCTGGTTGAAATTTACAATAGTAAAAAATTCGCTAATTTACAATTAAACACTAAAAATCCAAATTGAAAAAAGGAGCCAAAAGTGATAGTTTGACCTATTAGGGTAAAAGAGGAAAATAAAAGGGAAAAGGCTGAAAATCTCATCAATTTCAACTTACATTTGAAGCGAAGCACAACTCGTCCTGATTTTAGCGAAGGATCCGCCGGTGATTTTTTATAAAAACTTCTTTAAAATATGTTTCTTTCCGACAACGAAAAGCGCGACATAATAAAATACATTGAGGTAGGCAAACCTTTGCCGGATAAATACCGGTTTTTGTTGTTTGAGGATAAGCGCGAAGTAGAGCTGGTATGGAACGGAAAAACTAATGAAGTAACTAATGTGGTTTTGCCGTTTCAGACGATTGAACAGGTTGATGAGCCGCGCAGTGAAAAAGAAATCAAAATGCAAAGATCGCTCTTTGATATTGATTCGCGAGGACGCCAGCTTAAAGGCTGGACCAATAAGTTGATCTGGGGTGACAACAAACTGATACTTTCGAGCTTGAAAAACGGGCCAATGCGAGAAGAAATTGAAAAACAAGGCGGCATTAAACTGATCTATATCGATCCGCCTTTTGATGTGGGCGCAGATTTTTCAATGAATATTGAAATCGGAAACGAAGAATTTACAAAAAAACCGAATGTTTTGGAGGAACTGGCTTATCGCGATACTTGGGGTAAGGGCGCGGACAGTTTTATTGCGATGATTTACGAGCGCCTTTCCCTGATGCGCGACCTATTGGCTGATGACGGCAGTATTTATGTCCATTGCGATTATAGGCTTACACATTACGTGCGCGCTGTATTGGATGAGTTGTTTGATAAAAATAGATTCTTGAGTGAAATTATCTGGCAAGGTGCCGTTGGTGATACTTCCGCTAAAAATAAAAAATATATTAAATCGCATGATACTATTTTTTTATATTCAAAGCTAGATGAATATATTTGGAATGATATTTTTCAAGCATACGGCGAGGCTAGTAATAAGCTTTATCGATACGAAGATGAACAAGGTAGATATCGGTTGGTGCCGGTAGACAATCCAGGCGGTGGTGGATATATTTATAGCTTCGGTAAAGGAGAAAAACTGCCAGCAAATGGTTATCGGATGCCAGAGTCAACGGCTAATCAATGGCTCAATGATGGAATTTTAATTGTTGAAAATGGTAAAGTGCCAAGTAGGAAGCAATATATGAACGAAAGTGGTGTACGGTGTAAGGATGTTTGGGACGACATCTCATCATCGGTTGCCAAAGAATATCCTACGCAAAAACCAGAAGCATTACTTGAAAGAATCATTAAAGCATCAACGAATGAAAATGATATTGTTGCAGATTTCTTTTGCGGATCGGGGACAACTTTGGCGGTGGCCGAAAAGTTAGGGAGAAAGTGGATCGGTTCGGACTTGGGTAAATTTGCGATCCACACCACGCGCAAGCGAATGATCGGGGTTCAGCGGCAGATGAAAAAAGACGGCAAAAATTTTCGCGCGTTTGAAATTTTAAACCTCGGAAAATATGAACGCCAGCATTATATTGGCATAAATCCGAATTTGCGCGACGAAGAAAAACAACAACAGATTGTACAACGCGAAAAGGATTTTATTTCATTGGTTTTATCAGCTTATAAAGCCGAAGCGTTTGATGGTTTCAAAACATTCCACGGCAAGAAAAGCTCGCGGTTGGTGGCAATTGGGCCAATAAATTTGCCAGTATCACGTTTATTTGTCGAAGAAGTTATCAATGAATGCTTGGAAAAGAAAATTACCAAAGCCGATATTTTGGCGTTTGAATTTGAGATGGGATTGTTTCCGAATATCCAAGAGGAGGCGAAAAGCAAAGGCATTGATCTGGCGTTAAAATATATTCCGCGCGATGTGTTTGACAAACGGGCGATTGAGAAAAACCAAGTGGTATTCCACGATGTTTCTTATATTGAAATAAAACCGATTATCAAAAAAAACACTTTAGCGATTGAGTTGGCCGATTTTTCGGTATTCTATAACCAAGATTCGATTAAAGAAGTTGAGGAAAATTTGAAGAATGGTGGTAAAAAATTGATTGTCGAAAACGGCCAGATTATCAAAATTTCCAAAGACAAAGACGGCATAATCGAGAAAGAAAATTTAGCCAAGGAATGGACCGACTGGATCGATTACTGGGCGGTTGATTTTGATTTTGAAAGCAAAAAAGAGATTATTCGAGTACCGGTGAAGGAATCGGTGCAACCGAAGCTTGACGGATCAGCCGACCCCCATCAAGCAAAGTTACCGGATTTTGAGGAAAGATGGACCGGCGATTATATTTTTGAAAACGAATGGCAATCTTTCCGCACCAAAAAAGACCGAAATCTTGAATTGATAAGCGTTGCCAAAGAAATGCCGGCCGGAAAACACAAAGTGGCGATTAAGGTCGTTGATATTTTCGGTAACGATACGTTGAAGATAATTGAGTTAAGAATATGAACGGTGGAAATTGCAAAACAATTTTTGTTTTTATCGACGCATCAAACCTTTGGCAGGCGCAAAAAGCGAAGGGTCGGTTTTTCGATTACGAAAAATTAACTGCTTATTTGAAGGGAAAATTTTACAGTGACAAAATCAAGGTTTTTTATTATACTGCCTATCCGGCAGACGGCACCAGATCCTACAGCATCGATAGTAAGCACAAATTTTTTACATTTCTGAAAAAAGGATTGGGATTCACGGTTGTAAAAAAAGAATTAAAAAGAATCCAAATTGCCGCTGAAAATGGGGATGCGATCAAAGAAAAGGGGAATATGGACGTTGAAATAACCATTGATGCCTTGCATCATATCGACAAATATAATGTTGCGGTGCTATTTAGCGGCGATGCCGATTTTCTTGCTTTGGTTAGTTATTTGAAGAATCGAGGTAAAGAAGTTTATATTTTTTCATCAAAAAATAATATTTCGCAGGAATTGCGTACGGGTGGAAATGGTTATTTTGACGTGCTTGAAATAGAGGCGAATATTTGGGGTCGTGATTTAAAGTATCGTTCCCGTGATTGTTAACAAAACAACCCTCCTCGCGGAAGGTTGTTCTTGGATGTAATACCCTTTCAGTTATGGATAAACTGAAAGACAACTATTATATATCATAATTTAGGATCCAAAGCAAGCGGTCAAGAATAACGATTTATAAATATCAGAAATTATGGCACTGCACAAGGATTTTCCAACTTCGCCTTATGAAATACTTGATCCGGCAATCAGATGGTTTCCGGCTGATGAAAATTTACGCGAAAAAGGGTATGAAAAGCTTTTGCCGCCGCTTGTTGCCGAACTTCGTAAGAAAGTTACTGCTTGGCGCGCGTCCGGCTACGAAGGGTTGAGCGAAACCAGCAAAGCGTTGCTTAATTGGTGGTTTTTGACGGATCATCCGGTTGAGAATAAAGATGGCGAATTGTCTCTATTTAGATATTATTTTTCCCAGCGTGAAGCGGTAGAAACCGTTATTTGGCTTTACGAGGTTGCGAAGTCCAGGGATAAATACGATCTTATTCGGTACGATAGCTCTGGTGCGGTTTCAGCGGGAATGTTTGACGAGGATTGGACGCGCTATGTGATTAAAATGGCAACCGGCGCGGGCAAAACCAAGGTTTTGAGCTTGATGTTGGCGTGGAGTTATTTTCATAAATTATATGAAGCGGATTCAAATTTGGCCCGCAACTTTTTAATTATTACGCCGAATATTATCGTGCTTGATCGTATTCGCACCGATTTTAACGGATTAAAAATTTTCTTTGCCGATCCCGTTTTGCCGGATAATGGATATTGCGGCCAAAACTGGCGCGATGATTTTCAATTAACATTGCATATCCAAGATGAGATCGGCACGGTAAGAAAAACTGGAAATATTTTTTTAACGAACATACACCGCGTTTATGAGGGCGCGACCGAAGCGGCGGGATTTGACGATCAAGATACTGCCGACTATTTCCTGGGAAAGAAACCCGCGGGCGCGACCAATGAATCAAAACTTGATCTTGGTGATATTGTCCGTACTGTGGATGAGTTGGTAATTTTAAATGATGAGGCGCACCATATCCATGATCCGCGCCTGGCGTGGTTTAAATCCGTGGGCGATATTCACAATCGGCTGAAAATGAAAGGCGGGGCGTTATCGTTGCAAATAGATGTTACGGCAACGCCAAAGCATAATAATGGCTCGATTTTCGTGCAAACAGTGAGCGATTATCCACTGGTTGAGGCCATACATCAAAATGTGGTTAAGCACCCGGTATTGCCCGATTCCGCCAGCCGCGCCAAGCTTCAAGAGCATAAATCATCAAATTATACCGAAAAATACAAAGATTATATCCATCTTGGGTATTTAGAATGGCAAAAGGTTTACGAAGAACACAAAAAGCTCGGCAAAAAAGCAGTGCTGTTTGTGATGACCGATGATACGAAAAATTGCGATGATGTGGCTCAATACCTTGAAAACACCTATCAGGATTTGAAAGGATCGGTTTTAGTAATTCATACGAAAAATAACGGCGAAATTTCCGAAAGCGCAAGCGGTAAAAAAGAAGAAGAATTGAAAGAATTGCGCCAAGCCGCTAATGCAATCGATTCGATGGAAAGCCCGCATAAAGTTATTGTTTCAGTGTTGATGTTAAAAGAGGGTTGGGATGTCCGCAACGTAACGACAATTATTGGTTTGCGTCCCTATGGAAAAAACCAAAAGCAAAGAAGTGATATTTTGCCGGAACAAACGCTTGGCCGCGGTTTGCGGCGAATGTACCGCGACCCGGATTTGCCGGAGTTTGTCAGTGTTGTTGGAACAGATGCTTTTATGGATTTTGTGGAATCGATCAAAAGTGAAGGAGTCGAGCTCGAACATCGCAAGATGGGAGAAGGTTCGGGGCCGAAATCGCCTATTGTAGTTGAAATAGATCGGGAAAATTTAAAAAAAGATATAGAGCAATTGGATATTGAAATACCGGTATTAACGCCTCGAATATACCGAGAATATAAAAATCTTTCGGAATTAGTGCCAGTGAATTTTGATTATAAGAAAATCGAGCTTAAAGAGTTTAGCGAAGAAGAAAAGCGGGAAATTGTTTTCCGCGACATTGCCAGTGGAGAGATCACGCATAAAACCGAGTTGGACAGCAATTTTATTCCAAATTACCAAAGCGCAATCGGTTATTTTGCGCAGGTAATCATGAAAGAACTCCGTCTGGTTAGCGGTTACGATATTCTTTACGGTAAAGTAAAAGAATTTATCCAGAATTATTTATTTAACAACCCAATAGCCTTGGATAACCTTAATTCGCTTCGCAATCTTTCAGAAATCGAAGCCTCAAGAACTGTTATCGAAACATTCAAGAAAGAAATCAATAAATTAACAGTACTTGATAAAGGCGAAGCTGAAATCCGCGATTATATTAAGATTAGCAAAAGTCGTCCGTTTGTGGTTAAAGATCAGGGATATATCGTACCCAAGAAGAGCATATTCAATAAAGTTGTCGGCGATAGCCATTTTGAGCTTGAATTCGCCAGCTTTCTTGAAAATTGCGAGAACATAATCTCATACGTTAAAAACTATTTTGCCGTCCATTTTAAGATTGATTATAAAAATGCCGATGGCAATATCTCTGATTATTACCCGGATTTTATCGTAAAGATCTCGCCAAAAGAATATTACATCGTAGAAATAAAGGGCCGGGAGGATTTAGACGATATAGAAAAGATAAAACGGCTTGAGCAATGGTGTACGGATGTAAACATAAATCAAAAGAAAGCCAAATATCAGATGTTATACATCAGACAGGAGGATTGGGAAAGGCAGTCCCAAAAACCAAAGAATTTTGGAGATTTAGTAAGAACATTTAGCGGCATGAGAACCTCACCAAGTAAATAAAAAACTATGCATATACTTATTAATTGGATCGTTATGGCGTTTGCGGTGATTGTTTCGGCTTATGTTTTGCCGGGCGTTACTTTAAACGGGTTTTGGGCGGCGATTTTGGCCGCGCTGGTGCTGGGGGTCATTAATGTTTTCATTAAGCCCTTGCTCATTATTTTGACCTTGCCGATCAACATTCTGACTTTGGGGCTGTTTACGCTGGTCATTAACGCCCTAGTCATTATGATGGCTTCGGGTATTACTCCGGGATTCAAAGTGAACGGATTTTGGAACGCCTTGCTGTTCAGCATTGTGCTGTCGATAGTGCTTTTTATAATTAATAAGGTCAAATAACGGCTGGGTTTGGCGAAATCGTATCAAAATGATACGATTAAGGCACTTAATTGATACGATAATGGATAAATTATCTCAAAAAGAACAAATTATCATCTCCATTCTCATCAAGAACGGAATGATGCAGTCATCAGCAATCAGCGGCGAGTTTAATAAAACCGGCGGCGCCGTTTCGCTGGTAACCATAAAAAGGGCCTTGACGGAAATGGCGGAAAAGAAATTGGTCGCGGTTTCCGGCTCCGGCCGGTCCACCGGCTACGCGATCACGGCTTTGGGCCGGTTAATTTCCGATATTGACGCAAAAGCTTATTGCAATGTGGAACCGGACAAACGTTATGGATTGAGCAGTTATAATTTCGACCTGTTTCCCGCCATTCCAACGGAAATTTTCAACAACAACGAATTGGCCGTAATGGATCTGGCGGCGGCCGATTACGAACAAAGAACCAGCAAGATATCGGAAACGATTAGAAAAAAGGAATTGGAACGCTTCATCATTGAATTGTCCTGGAAATCCTCAAAAATAGAGGGAAATACCTATACGCTGCTGGATACCGAAAAATTGATTTTGGAAAACAAGGAAGCACCCGGCCACGACAAAAACGAAACACTCATGATCATCAACCACAAAGAAGCGTTGAATTTCGTTTTGGCCAATACCGGGGAATTCAAAACGCTAACCCGCGCCAATCTCGAAAAACTTCACGAGGTGCTGGTAAAAGATATGGATGTTGCCTTGGAATTAAGAAAAGACGCGGTTGGCATTGCCGGCTCTAAATATCGGCCCCTGGGCACGGCTTATCAAATCCAAGAGGCGATCGCCCTTTTATCGGACGCCATCGAAAGAGCCGGCTCGCCTTACGCGAAAGCACTCTTGGCGGTCCTGGGAATAAGCTATATCCAGCCGTTCGAAGACGGCAACAAAAGAACCGCGCGCTTAATGGCAAACGCTTTTCTTTTTGCGCATCAAAAAACGCCACTCTCGTACCGAAGCGTCGATGAGGAAGAATACCGCGAGGCCGTGATCGTTTTTTACGAACTGAATTCCTTGACACCGTTCAAAAAAATTTTTATCGCGCAATTCGACTTCGCGGCAAGAAACTACGCCTTAAGATAACCGGTTAAAAATTTTGGCAGCGATCATCCGGAATTGTGCTGTCGATAGTGCTTTTTATCATCAACCGGGTCAAATAGGCTGGCGGTGAGGGCAAATAATCATAAAAAATATTATGAAACTGACGCGTGAAAACTTTTTAAACTTTATTTTGATCGATACGGTGTTTTGGGCGGCTATGTGGTATTTTGTCCTGCCAAAATACCTGCAAGAAGCGTTGATCGATCCTTTGATAAAAAATTTCTATTACTACGCGCTACCCCTGCTTTGGATAATAGCAAACGTCTACATATTCTTTTCCTTCAAGCCAAAAAAACGCAATTGATTAATTTTTAACGGCCGACGAAACCCGGACACCGAAGCAAAGAAATCGCCGACAGGGCGGTTTTTTGCTAAAATAAGCTATATGAACAAATACACGCCCAAGAAATTCAATAAGGTCGCGAAAAACAAGCAACAGCTTAATCCGGTTTGCCGTTTCCAAAATCTGGCCTCGCGGCTGGAGCGGCGGACATCCAGAGGGAAAAAGAAGTAAAATATAAAAATTACAAATTTGGATTTGGATAAATAAAAAATTATATGGATAACGAAAAGCCAAAAAAGATGAGCTTGTGGAAATTTGTTTTAAGCGATCCTAAATTTTCCGCTTTTAACCGAGCGGAATACGTTTTATTCAACGCGTCCGCCTTGGCGGCGCTCGCAATGCTGGTAACGGCTTTATGGTATCTTAATTTTTCGCCCTGGATTATAGCGGGCGGGTTGATGGTTTTTTTATGGTCGGTCAGGATAACCATAAAATTCATTTTACCTTACGTCAAAACGCAGGGAATCACCCCGCAAGAAACCGCACGGCAGGAGAAAAAAATGATCCCCATTGCCATTATTTTTTTTATAGCGCTACTGGTCGGAGTTCCCTTTTTATTGAATTACCGCTACCAGGCGCTAACGGGACACAGCGTTCTTGATTTTTTTGGCGGCACGCCAAAAAACGTGCAGCCGATCGCGAGTGATAAGTTCGTTCTCTTGCAGATCACGGCCGATTCCGACGACCTGTCGGATAATCCCGCCTATGAATCGAGCTTTTTCTCTTTTGACAGAAACAGCGGCACACTCACCTTTAACAACTTTAACGCGGAAAAAAAGCTAGACCAGACGCTAAAAAGCTATTATACCGATCCGGAAGTCATGGTTATGACCATTGAGGACAACAAGACCGGCCGGGAGTTCCCCGGAAGCGACGCGTATACGCTTTTGCCGTCAAATCTTCCTTATTTCCTGTCTTTTGAAACCCATGAATACGACCGGCCCAGGTTAACCGCCATCGGCCAAAACGGCGAAATATACGTTACCCAAAAAAGATTGGACTTAAAAACTTTGGAACTGGAAAAAAATATGATGCGAAAAAATAATGCCGGGATAATAACCGAAACGGTAAAGATTGAGCCAAACCAATCCTATAAATTCATTGATAAAACCGGTACCACGCTAAAACTGGTCCATTTGGGCGTTTTTGAAAAATCAAAAATCACTTATTCTCCCGCCGCCAGCCAAACCCAGAAACTTAACTAAAAAACCGCGGAATACTTAAGCAAACAAATACACGCCCAAAAAATTCAATAAGGTCGCTAAAAACAAGCAACAGTTTGATCCGGTTCGCCGTTTCCAAAATCTCGCCACTCGGGTCGAATATTCCAAATCAAAAGGGAAGAAGAAATAGTCTGCTAATATTAAATATGAAAATAACCACTTTGGCTATTTTAATACTTGGCTTGTCTTTCGCGGAAGCGGTTTTTGCGCAAGATTGCCCGTTTGGCGTGGTTGACGATCCCTATCCGGGCCAGTGCGGACGCTATATCGATGCCGATAATAACGGATTCTGCGACCACAGCCAGGAATTAACCTTGGACAAAGTTATAAACAGCCAGTCTGCCAGCCAGGCGGCAGGCGAACAAGCTTTGGAAAAAAACCGGCCGCTCATTGATTATTATTTTTGGCAAATCACGCTAGCGATCGGCGCCGCCTGGTTTTTCAGCGTCCGGCTTGCCAAAATGGGAAAGCTGAAACTTTCAACCCAAAGGAAATTTTGGAACTTGATGCTTTTAGCCGCTTTTCTGGCTACGTCTGCCACTTCGATCATAATCCTATTGAACGCAAGCTACGGTACCGCCATTAAAACGCCCTTCGACCTTGGTTTTTGGCACATCGAAACCGGCCTGGCTATGATAATAATCTCGGTTTTGCATATCTTTTGGCATATCCCGTATTTTAAATCCTATTTTTCTTAATAATTGATAATTTGTTCCCCGGGCTTGCCCGTGGTCTGAAAATTAATAAAAAACCGGTTGAATGGCCGGTCATTTCTTCACGAAAAACAATTACCAGTATTTCACCCGGCTTGGATTCAACCCACCATCCTTATAATAGTAAGCTGTGCGCGATATCCAAATAACGGCTTCTATTGCGGCAACGCCAAAAAAGATCAATTGAGAGTTCAATGGAATCGAGACTATAAAAGAAGCCGCAAGGAATATCATAAGAAGTATTTTGAAGAATTCCGTACAAACAAACGGCAAAGCAACGTGAACCTGGCGCGCCGGATAACCTTTGATGGTTCCACTTGCAATAAACTCCGTGATATCCTCTTTCTCTTCTTTTGCCCGCTCCCTGTCTTTTTGATTACCCGATCCGGCCAAATACCACTCTGCCGCTTCCAACACACAGTTTATGTGTTCACAGTCGTTCTCTCCGCACGGCATTTCATACCAGCCTCTTTGGCTTTTGACGTAATCTTCCGGGTTGGTAACGTAATATACGCTCATACCATAAGCTTCTATCACGCCGCCCGCCAATATATATACGGTCACCTTAACACCTCTTTTAAAGGAACTTGAGCTATAGATAACATCGGTTGATGTTGCAGTCAACTAGATAGAACCTTGCCAAAACCAGCTTGTATTTTGAATCAAAACAGGCAATAATAAGTTTGTTTTAAAATCCTTAATCACTAATCCTTAATCTTTAACTAGGGTTCTTTTGGTCAAAGATTAAAAGATCAAGGATTAATGATCACTCAATAACTATGTCTTTACATGTCGGAATCGTGGGTCTGCCCAATGTGGGAAAGTCCACATTGTTTAAAGCGATCACCAAGAAACAGGTGGATTGCGCCAATTATCCGTTTTGCACCATCGACCCGAACGTCGGGGTGGTTGCCGTACAGGATAATAGGGTAGACAGCCTGGCTGAACTGACCAAATCGGCGAAAAAAATCTATACCACGGTGGAATTCGTGGATATTGCCGGGCTCGTAAAGGGAGCAGCGCAGGGGGAGGGGCTGGGCAATAAGTTTTTGACCAATATCCGGGAAACCGACGCTACGCTTTATATTCTGCGCGGCTTTAAGAACGAAAAGATCATCAATACCGAAGAAAATATCGATCCATTGCGCGACAAAGGGATTCTTGATACCGAACTGGCCTTAAAAGATTTGGAAACCGTGACCAAGCGGGTTTTAAACCTCGAAAGCGACGTGCGCGGACGAAAACCGGAAGCAATCAAGGAAATGGAGGTGCTGCCCAAAGCTAAAACCCTGCTGGAAGAAGGAAGGATCTTAAGCGAGATCGAGTGGACCGCCGATGAAAAAAAAGTTTTGGATAGCTACCAACTGCTCACCATGAAGCCGCGGCTATATGTGATCAACGCCGCCGAAAACGAAATAGCGCCTGCCACTTTAGAAGCTTTCCAAAAAAACAACTGGCCTTACGTGATCATTGATATTCTCGAAGAAAGCGACGCCGAAGGTCTGTCACCCGCGGAGCGGAAAGAGCTTGGCTTGCCCGAAGACTCTAAGCTGGAAACGCTGATCAAGAAATCATACGAACTATTAAACCTCATTACGTTTTTCACCACCGGGCCCGACGAAACCCGCGCCTGGACGCTAAAGAAGGGGAGCACGGCCCCGCAAGCCGGAGGCGTGATCCACAGCGACTTTGAACGGTGTTTCATCCGCGCCGAAGTGATCAACTGGCTCGACCTGATATCGGCCGGAGGGTTTACGCAAGCGCGCGAAAGGGCCCTGCTGCGGACCGAAGGCAAGGAATATATTGTCCAGGACGGAGACGTGATCGAGATCAAAGCCAACGCCTAACCGCATTCAACCTACAGGTAGCTGTTGACAAATTTTCATAATCAGATGATAACAAAAACAGTGTTTTTAAACCGGAGGTTTAAAGATGGCCGCCAAAACTAACTTGGGAAGCGAGGAAAGGGTAAGCGCGGTATTAGCCGCAGTGACTAAGGCCGTTTTATCGGGAAATTGGGCCGGAGACGAAGAAATAGCGAGCATCGTTAATAACATCGGGGCCAACGCGGAAAACGCCAGATATATTTATACTTTGGAATCGTTGCTTAAGGACAGCCCCGAGGATTCGGCAACAGCCCGCGCATTGAGCGAGCTCGTCGGAAAACTTAATCAATGCCAGCAAGCTTGCCAAGGTGGCAGCGCCGACAATCATTATCATACTGCGCGCAAAGGATCGGTTGTAGGAATATTGGGCTAATAATAATCGGGCTTGCCAAATCATCCTAAAGGCTTTAACAGCCTTTTTATTTTTGAGCCGCCAAATTGGCGGGCTTTGCTCCTGCCAATTGAGCCGGATTGACTTTGCGCAAAAATCGGCTAATATTTCAGCCAGCACCATAGGAGGGAAAAGAATACCGAATCAAGTGATTCCGAAAAAAGAATTTGAAAGCGGATTGGAAGAAGTTGACCGAATATACAATAGCCCGGAATTCCAAGAACAAACGAGACAATTCATCAGAGATTCAAGCACTATTCCGGAAAACGAGTTTGACCAGCCAATGTCTACCATATCAAGCTGCCCGATAATGCTGGCATCAATCGTTCCCAAAGAATAACGCGACTAGCAAGCTTTAGCCAGCCGAGCCGGAAAACGGCTCTTTTTTTTCGGATCGGGCCAAAACATTGACACAACGGCCAATTACGATAATATCGAACCAGCATCTTAAAAAGGAGGCCAAATAAATGCCTTGGGAAAAAGAAGAGGCTGAACCGTGCGAAATTGGAATTTTGCTGGCCGATATCGCCTGCGCCAAACCTCTTTACAACTGGTCCAACGACGAGGAAATAGCGGCCAAAATCAAAAAAATTAAACCATGCGAGGCCAATTTCCGCTATATGGAACTTTTTAAATCCTGGCTAACAAAGGCCCCAAAAAATTCAAAAACGGCGAAAGCTTTGACCAAGCTTATCGAAAAGCTTGAAAAATACGAACGTTCCCACCGGATCTACATTCTTTAAACGAATGATAATCGGCGCGAATCCGTTAATCTTATAGTAAAGAAGGAGGCGACATGGATGGACAGGAAATATTGGCCAGATGAATTAGTCAAGCTGCTGGATAGTTACTTGAAAACCAAAAGCGAAAAAGACTTTGACAAACTGTTGCGGTGGCTCAAAAAACCATGGATGGATTTTAACATCCTCTACAACGTATATACCGAGCTTAAGGAGCGCGATATAAGAATCATGGCGGCGGATTTGCCGGAAAAGTATTTGGATCTGCGGCAAAAAATTATCGAGCTAATGCTCCGCGGCGCCGTGCACAACCGCTACGACCGCTACAAACTATACAGCTTATACGAGATCGCCGAAAAAGAAGGCAAAGCGGATGAGGTACTGGCAATCATCGACCATTGTGCGGAAATCGGCCACAAAGGATACGACGCCAAAACTTGGAGGTTTTTCTGGGCCAGTTTCCCGGATACCAAGCTTTCAAAACTGGCCGAGCAAAAATTGGCTGAATTGGGCAAGCCGTTGCCCGAAATGACGGAAGATGAAAAAAACCTGTTTGTGATCCAGTCAATAGTCGGATCGTTTGCCGCGTAAATCGCGGCTTTTAATTTAGCGGCGCGCGCCGGGCCAAGCTTAATTGACAAGCTATAAAAAAATGTTATCATAATCAATCGTACCTTAAAGGAGGAAGACGCATAAACGTTAAAAGCGAACCGGCCGGCGCCGGAAATATTGAAATATTTAGAATCGAAGATTTAATCGAGATAGCCGGCATCGGAAATTTGATTGGCGCTAGCCTGGCTCATTTACCCGAAGACATTTTGAAAAAAACCGTCTTCATGGATGTGCTAAAAATCCACAATACCGCGCGCTCCGGCTCAAATATCCGGCGCAGGGCCCGGGAAGAATTGCTTAGCCGAAACCGGCCTTTCTACGTGTGGGAAGGCCTGTATCTCAGCAAAGCCAAACCCGGAACTCTGTTACGAAAATTTGCCGCGCTCAAAATGCTGGAACTGGCAGACAGCGATATTGAGGGTAGGATCGCTTACGATGCAGTTTATCGGCTTGCGCCGGAACTACGAATAGAAGCAGGGGAGAAAATCCTGGAAAAGATCGATGATCCAAAGACTTTGCGCAATATTGTTACGCAAAAGAGTTACCCGGAAATAAGCCGGCAAGCCCAAAGCAAATTGGATAAAATGTTCACCCTATGAATCGCCAGTCGGCGATTCTTCTTTTTGGCAAGCGATTGTTGAGGCGCTAACCGTTTCCGCAAATCAGTGAAGGGTTGGCCTCGCAATCCAAAATCTTTGGGTCAAACCCCCACAAATTTGCCTGTTGTTTTTACCAAATCTTGACAAAATAAATATTTGATATATAATAATTAGTACGATTTAGAGGTGAATTAGATGGAAAGAAGGAACGCGGCAATCTTTGCGGCCGTAATTACGATCCTGATAATGTCATTATACCAGATCGGTTATATGGCCGAGGGATTTGTCGGAGTAAAAGAGAAAAACGGTGTTGTTGATGTTAACGAGATTACGCCCGGACATTTTTACGTCCTGCCAAAATCGGTCAACATCACCATGTATAGCACGGATGAACAAAGAATAGAGCTGGTCGCGAATATAAAAACAAACGAAGACTTTGCTGCCGAACTATACGCGGATATAGTATATATTTTAGACGGTAACAAAGCGGGCGAGCTGCAAAGAGACTATAAAAACGGCAAGCTTTTTGCCACGGTTTGGAATCAAACCGGTGGCGAAAGCATACCGCCCGGTACGGCTCGTGAGACTCAGCTAAGACTGCCCGAAGCGATCTTGGCGGCCGCCTGCAATCAGGCCGCAAGTAATTTATACGCCAAAGATCTCTTTACCGACCAGCTTGAAAACGAAACGCTCGCCAACCTGAAAAACAATAACTTAACGCGCGTCTACGGCTTGAATGTGACGCATTGTATTTTCAGAGGCATTCGTTTGACAGATGAATCAGAGGAAAAAATAGAAAATGCCGTTAGAGCACGGCAGAACCTATGAATCGCCCGACCGGCGATTCTTCTTTTTGGCTTTTCTTTTTACAAGGTTTTTTGATATCATTTACTAAATATCCGCCGGAAAGCTTTTGCGCTCCGGCCAAATAGGGAATGACCACAAAAATCATTTTTTCCAAAATTTGCCTTGAATATACCTGCCCGGGTTCTCCGGAAACCGCCGAACGGATCGGTTGGGCCGTAAAATTTTTGAAAACAAAAAAATTCACTTTCATAAAACCGGAACCTTGCGCCGACGACGACCTGCTCCTGGCCCACAGCCCGGCTTACGTAAAAGCGGTCAAAAAAGGGGAGATCGGCGACGCTGACAGCCCGGCTATCAGCGGAATATACGACTATGCCAAGCTTTCTGCCGGAGCGGCGATCGCCGCGGCCAAAAATAACGCTTTTTGCCTGATGCGGCCGCCCGGCCACCATGTTGGGATCAATGGCGCCGCGCTTGGCGTTACCACCCGCGGATTTTGCTATTTCAACAACATCGCCATCGCCGTAAAAGCTTTAGGGAAAAAGACTTTGATCATTGATTTTGACGGCCACCACGGAAACGGCACCGAGGAAATTTTCTTGGGCGATGAAAACGTGTCTTACCTTTCCGTCCACCGTCTGGGAATTTACCCTTGGACTGGCAAGACCAGCCGCCAGAATTGCATAAATTTCGGCTTGCCAGACAAATCCGGAGACGGATTATATGTTGAAACGCTTAAAAATGCCCTTCTTAGCCTTGATTTTGCCAAATTCGAACAGATAGGCGTTTCTGCCGGTTTTGACACTCATGATGGCGACCTGGCCTCTATCGGCCTAAGCTCAAAAGGATTTTCAGAGATTGGTAAACTGATCGGCAAATTGGGCAAACCAACCTTTTTCGTGTTTGAGGGCGGGTACGACGGAGAAACCGTCGGCAAGGATATCTACGCTTTCCTGAAAGGATTCGAGAATGCGGATTGATCATTAATCATTGATCCTTGATCTTTAACATTGGCTAAGGATTAATGATTAAAGGTTAATGATTATTACCATCATCCGTTTTTCAACCGTTTTCCGCTATGGAACTGGCGATGGATATCGCGCAAGCGTTTATTTGTTACATGGGTGTAGATCTGGGTCGTGGAAATATTCCGGTGACCCAGAAATTCTTGGATCGACCGCAGGTCAACGCCCTGGGAAAGCAGATCCGTAGCCATGGAATGCCGGAGGGTGTGGGGAGTGGTTGATAGCGGTACTCCACCCAACACAGCGTAGTTTTTTACAATTTGCTCAATAGCCGCCTTTGTTAGGCGGTTTTCGTCGCTTTTTTTTGAAAATATGTGCACAAATAACGCTTTGTCCTCGGGCGTACAATACCCGGATCTTACTTCCAAATATTTTTTTATCCAAGTTAAAGCGCGCTCGGAAAAATAAACGGTGCGCGGATGGGAACCCTTGCCAATAATACTAAGCTCGAGATCTTTTTTTTGCTTTAAATTAACAAATTGCTCGGCATTCAAGGCAACCAGCTCGGCTATGCGCAAACCAGTGGAAAAAAGCGATTCCAAGATCGCCCGGTCGCGAATGCCCTTAGGCGTTTCAACATCGGGAGCCAGCAATAGCTTCTCTATCTGTTCCAAGGTCAAAAACTTCACTTTTTTTTCGCGCCTTACGTCCTTGGGCAAAGAAATCTTATCCGACGGCAGCGAAACTATATCTTTGGCCGCAAAGTAGCTAAGAAGGCCCCGCAAAGCGATCAAGTAATAGTTTTGGGTCGCTTTGCTTAATTCTTTGCCTTTGGAGTTCAAATTTTTTGACAGATATACCCTATACCCCCAAATATCGTCGGCCGTAAGCTGGTGGGGAAGCAAGTCCTCCTTATTGGCGGTCTTCAACCATAAGACGAACTTTTGGAGGAATTTAGCGTAGTTTTCCTGGGTTTTGGAGGATAAGCCTTTTTCAATGTCGCAATATTCCAAATACGCCGGAATATGGCAGATCATCGGCAGTTTTGATTCTTTCATAAATATTTTAATAATAATTATTTCAAGAAAATAGCGCACTCCGACACTTCTCTCAAAACATAAAAAAGAAGAAAGGGGAACGCGATTCGCCGCAAACACATAGTTTAACCCACAAGGATTGAATTAATGTAGGTTAATTAAATCCTTTTATTATAAATAATAGCACCCCGCATGGGTGCGTCAATATCCTTCCCCTCCAGGCCCGAACAATCCAAAATTATCTGGTTTTAAAAAGAGTATCGATCCAATCACTGAAACTGGCCTTTATTTTGGCGCTGGAGGCCGATCTTGCCTGCTCCTTGATGTTTTCCACGTCTTTCGCTATTTCGGCCCGCAGCTGGCCAGCCTCGGTTGAAACCTTGGAAACCACCAGTGGATATTGCCTGCTAACCGCAGTTTGAACGGAATTTGACCAGTTTATCGCGGCCCGGCTCGTAGTGGATATGAAATCGTCGGGTATATACAGGAACGCCAAACCCATCAAGGCCGCCAAGATAACCAGTTTAAGCAGCAAATACGCAGTCCTTTCTTTAAAATCGCTAAGCATTGGATATTATAATGATAATGAATCTATGGCAGCCCTAAACCTTAATAAAGTTTTTTGCTTGCCAAGGACGTCGGCAATTTCAAACGGCCCCAAAGACATTTTCTTGGCGCTCAACGCGGCCCTCATCGGCCAAAGCAAATAGCCCCGGTCCCATTCGGTTTTGTTTATTTTTTTGGAAAAGCTTTCCGACGCGGGCAGAATTGCCTGTTCTATTTTTTCCTTGGTCCATTCCCCTTCCCCAATTTTAGAAACTAAATTAATTAATTCGTCAAGGGCAAGTTTGGTATTTTCGGCCGTGGCATCTTTCCATTTCAACATGTCGATACCCGTCTCCAAGTCCCTGGCAAAAAAATAATCTGCCAATTCCGAAATCTCCGCCAGCTTTTTTAGGCGCGGCTGTAGATATCCGGCGATCTTTTCCAGGTAATCGAAACCGATCCGCTCCCCCGTCGCTACGATCTCATAGGCGTTTTTATCGTCTTCATCTAAAGCGATCAATCCGCTTTCGGCCAGATATGGAACGCAAAGTTCCGCCAAAGCTTTCGCGGAATGCCGGCGGATGTAAAAACCGTTCAAATAATCCAGGCGCTTGGCATTGAAAACCGCTCCGCCTTTTTGGATCTTTTCCAATGAGAAATCGCGGATCAAGCCTTGAATCGAATAAACCTCTTCTTCGGTACCGGGATTCCAGCCCAAAAACGCCATAAAATTGATCATGGCCTCCGGAAGGTAGCCCATTTTTTTGTATTCGGTGACCGAGGTCGCCCCATGCCTCTTGGAAAGCTTGCTCCGGTCCGGGCCCAAAATCAAAGGCAAATGGGCATAAACGGGAATCGGAAAACCCAGCGCTTCCTGGATCAATATTTGTTTCGGGGTATTGGGAAGAACATCCTCTCCCCTGATCACATGAGTAATGCCCATCACACTGTCATCGATCGTTGAAACAAAATTGTACAGCGCGTTATCAAGATCCTTGGCAATCACGAAATCCCCCAGCAAGGCCGAATCAAAGGATAATTCACCCCTGACAATATCATTGAATTCGATTTTTTTGATTTTGGTCCTGAAACGGATTACCGCCCGCTCCCCTTTTGACAGTCTTGCTTCTGCTTCTTCTAAGGATATTCCGGAGCATTTGCCCGAATACACCGGAGGCTCGCTCCGGGACATCTGGTATTGCCTTTGAGCTTCCAAGTCCTCGCGAGAGCAAAAACAATAATAGGCATTTCCGTCTTTCAGCAGTTTTTTTAGGAATCCGGCGTAAACCGGACCTCGCTGCGACTGGTAATAAGGGCCGTCGTCATAGGTTATGCCAAGCCAGCCCAGCCCATCAATGATGTCCTGAATGTATTCCGGTTTAGACCGCTCCTTGTCGGTATCGTCAAGGCGGAAGACCAAGCGTCCGTTATGCTGTTTGGAAAATATGTAATTGAAAAGCGCCAGCCGGGCCGTGCCCAGGTGCATCAGTCCCGTCGGGGAGGGAGGAAAACGGACGCAAACTTTTCCGTTCCTGGCTTCTGTTTGATCTTTTTCTTCCATATTTCTTACTTGTTATCTTGCCTGATGATGGCCTAAAATCAAGGCTTGGTCAAGTAGCTTTTGATATACTCGGCAATGATCTTGGCGGCTTTAGGCCTGGCGAAACGGGCAGCCGCCTCCGACATAGCTCGCATTTTTTGCGAATCCTCGAAAAGGTCATTGATCTTGGCCTGAAAAAAATTAACGGTAAAATTATTTTCTTCAATAATCAAAGCGGCGCCATATTGCGCATAAGCCATCGCGTTCTTTGCCTGATGGTTCTGGGCCGCTTCCGGCAATGGTATGATAACGCTTGGCTTTTTGTTGGCGGCAATCTCGAAAATACTGCCCCCTCCGGCGCGGCTGACAACAAGATCAGCGGCCGCGTAAGCCTGCGCGATCGTGTTTTCATCGGCGTAAGCTATGGGATGGTAAAAAGCTTCGTTGCTTTTAATAACAGCTTTCGATTCCTTTATTACGTCTTTAAAATTCCGCTTTCCCGTAAGATGGATGATCTCGTACTTGCCAAGCAAGAAAGGCAGCGCGTCCAAAAGCTTGTCATTGATGCGCTGGGCGCCTAAAGATCCGCCTTCCACGAATATGACGGGCCGGGTACCCGAAAGATTAAAGGTTTTTTTGGCTTCCGCCCTCGATCCGGAATATACCGTTTCCCGGATCGGATTACCGGTTAAAATAAGCTTGTTCTGGTTGAAAAATTCCGTTTTCGGGAACGATGAAAAAATTTCCAGCGCTTGGCTTGCAACCTTGCGGCTGGCCAAACCCGGAGCTACATCCGATTCCTGTAAAAAAATCGGAACGCCTAAAATCCAGGCCGATATCGTAATCGGATAAGAACCGAAGCCGCATTTTGAATAGACCAAATCGGGATTTAGAACAAAAATGTAAAAAAAAGACTGCAATACGCCGATCGGTATCATCACAAAAACATCGATGATGTTTTGCAAAAAAGCAGCCAGGCTGAAATAACGCCTGATCTTTCCGCAGACCACGTGCCTGATCTTGATTCCTTCCGCCGCCAGCGCCGCGTCGCTGAACGCGTCTTTCGGGCCAATGTAAATAATGCTCAGGTCTTTTCCCGAACAGCTCTTTTGCAATTCCCTGATCACGGCGATAATCGGATAAAGATGGCCGCCGCTTCCTCCCCCGGTGAATATGATTTTCATAAGTATTGCGATTATTGGCTGGCTAAACACCCCAAGCCTTTTTATCTGGTTCCGATTAGCTTAATTATAATCCCGATCAATTGATTTATCGAGGCCGGATCATTAATTACAGCCGCGGCCGCTTGCTGATATTAAGCATTATTCCAACCGCGACCAGCTCCGCCATCAAAGCCGTACCGCCGTAACTGATGAACGGAAGCGGAACGCCGCTTAACGGTATCAAGCGCGAAGTCGAAGCTATATTGATCAGCGACTGCAGGGCAATCCAGAATGTTATTCCTGAAACCACCAGGCGTGAAAATTTATCCTCGGTAAATTTGGCGATCTTAAAACCCCGCCAAATAAAAAATGAAAATAAAAAGATTAAAACCGCGCATCCGACAAAACCCATTTCCAAGGCGTACGGCGCAAAAACCGAGTCTCCGATAAGCTCCGGAATATGGGCGGCTTTTTGGCTGGAAGCCCCGAACCCCTGTCCGAAAATCCCGCCGGAACCCACGGTGATCAAAGCTTGATTGGGCTGAAAATTGTTCCCCATCGGATCCATTTCCGGCGACAGCCACGACATCAGGCGATCGAACCGGTAAGGTTCAAGCGCGACCAGCGCCAATAAACCGATCGCGCCCAGGAAAACGATCAAGGCTGTGTGTTTCAGCGGCGTGCCGGAAAGAAAATACATGCATAAAGCCGTCAATGTAATAATGCCAAACGTGCTGATATCGGGCTGGAAAATAAGAAAAACACCAACTAATCCGACAACCGCCATGAAACCCATAAGTGTTTCGCTAAATCCTTTTTTGGCAATCTTTTTTTGGGACTTTTCGGTTTTTGATGCCAGCCAGCTGGCAAGATAAAGAATAAATACCGGCTTTAAGATCTCGGATGGCTGAACCGTAAACGTGCCGAAATTAAGCCATCTCTGCGCTCCGCCGGCCGAAAAGCCGATTCCGGGGACAAAAACCAAAGCCATCAACACAATGGTTCCTAAAAGGCAAACCGGGGCGACTTTTCTGATCTTTTCCAAGCTCATAAAATAAGCGACGGTGCCCAGGATAAGGCCGGGAATAATGCCATTCGTGATCTGATGGACAAGCAAATAGTAGCTGTTGTGGAATTTCGCCTGCGACAAAATTGCCGAAGCGCTGGATAGGATCAGCACTCCGATGACCAAAAGCGAGATAACCGCGATTAAAAGAAAATAATCGGGTACTTTATTTTCAACTTTCATCATTGTTTTTTCAGATTAGGAAGACAGCTGGCTTTCTTTACGTTTGATTTCAAGCTTTCCTTAAACAAACGCGCTTTTTCTTCGTAATTTTTAAAAAGGCTGAAACTCGATGAAGCGCAAGACATTAAAGCGATCTTGCCGTCTGCGGTATTGTCCAAAGCCGCCCTCACCGCCTCATCCATGGTGCAAGAAAAAATAAACTTGATGCCTTTGAATCTTGCGACCCGCCCGGACCGGCCGGCCAGAGCGGATATTTCTTTTAAAATGCGCTCGCCGGTCGTTGGAAACAGAATTACGGTTTTAATTTTTGAGTCCAGAATCTTTTCGGCAAGCTTGCAAAAAGGCTGGCCGCGGTCAAAACCGCCGGCAATCAGCGTTTCAACCCTATCCCCCAATCCGCCGATCGCCGCGACCGCGCTTTCTTGGATCGTTGACAAAGAATCATTATAAAACTCTATGCCGTTAAAAACTCCAACCGGCTCAAGCCGGTGCTTCAAAGGTTTGAATTTTTTTAGCGCCGCCGCGATTGTTTTTTTATCGATTTTCAGAATTTCCCCTACTATTGCCGCGATCTTCGCGTTCTGGTAGTTGAATTCCCCCATCAGCGGCAGATCGGACGCTTTAAAATCCCAATCACGCTTATCAAATGCGATCTTTTGGGCGCGGGATCTTTCTGCGATTGCCGCAGTTTCGGCATTGCCGGAATTGTATATCAGAAAATCATCCGCCGACTGGTGAAGCGCTATGTTTGCCTTCGCAGCCGCGTATTCCGAAAAATCACGGTAATAATCCAAATGTTCTTCGTATAGATTGATTAAAACGCCGATATGCGGACTTTTGCCTAGGCCGAATAATTGGTGGCTGGACAGTTCCAAAACAAAAAAATCGTTTTTTTTAGCTCCCAGCAGATCCATTAAAATCGGCTTTCCGATATTGCCTAAAAGCTTTACGGGTTTTTTGGCTTTTTTAAGCACGGCATGGATCAAGGCGGACGTAGTGCTTTTTCCCTTGGTTCCGGTAATCCCGATAATCGTGCCCGGGCAAAAATCAAAAAAAATCTTGGTTTGCCAAATAATCTTGCCGGCGGCGTATGCTTTCTCGATCTCGGGAAGATGGATCGGAATACCCGGCGCTTTAACTGCCAGGTCGTATTTTTCTATGGCTTGCAAATAATTTTCTCCCAAATGAAGCTTCAGGCGCTTGTCTTGAGCGATTTTTTTTTGAAAAACTGGATCCAGCCGTTCCAATGGGTTTCTGTCAGCCAGGCCAATGGTCATCTTGGGGAAAAGAAGCCGGAAAAACAAAAAACTGTCCAAGCCTTCCTGGCCTAAACCCAGAATCAGGATTTTCTTATCCTTAAAACTTTTTTTGATGGTTTGTTTGTTCATGCAATATATCCAATTTATCACAAATTAAGCCTGAATTGAAGCAGAATATTGCCAATTGGGAAAATACCTGTTTTTACAAAAAATCTTCCTTTTGGGAAGATTCAGAGGTTTTTTCTAACGTCCGTCAACTTTTATCCATTTGACCAAGCGGATTTTTTTGCGGAAAGCCGCAAGCTCTTCCCTAAGACGGAAGATCTCTTCTTTCATTTCCGGATCAGCCGTGTCGATCAAAAGCCGGAAAAAATCTTTTTTCGCCAGCGGATCAAGAACGAGGCTGATAGCCAGCTCGGGAGATTGAGGCACGGATTTTTTCAATTCAGCATCGGTCCAATCCCGCGAAATATTAAGAAGCTTTGAAAACCACTCGTTTCCGCGGTAATTTGCCAACACGGCATTGATCCTGGGCAAAATTTCAAGCCAGTCAGACTTGAGGCCGTCGGGCGTCAACGGATTTTTTTTAAGGCGCAATATTTTTCCTCCGCTTTGTATTATTGGGTTTTCTCCATTATTGTCAAGAACGCCGGCGCGCAAAAAAAATGTTGCGGACCGCAACATTTAAAATGTCTTGCCTAATACGTGGAGCGCCAGCCCGGCAAGCAATAAGATAATTAAAATGAATAACCAAGTCAGGTCCGTTTTCTTTGTTTTATATCTCAGCGCCGTCGCGTTTAATTCTTTGAAAACATAACCTCCTTCGAGTATGCAATATGTCTCCGACCGGGTAACCCATGGACCGCCGCGCTTGTTAAAAGCATAAAAGTTCCTGGTCAAGCATGGCAAATCCAGAACATCGACGTATCTGATGGTATCCAAGCTGAGATTTATCGTTTCGTTCAAGAAAGCGCTTAAATTGTTCTGCCTTATTTCGGGAACTGCGGCGCCGCCGGCCCCGCCGAAAGCAACGTGACCTACCCAGATATTTGTTACATCATCCGCTCTCTTAAAATCAATTCCGTGCTCGGCTGCGTGCCGCGCGATGCTTTGATCAAGCAGAATTACTTTTTCTTCGTAGCCGTCATTATGTTCGCTGCCGCAGCCGCACGCGCATGCCGCGAACAGCAGGATCAACAAAATAAATTTCAACTCTATCGCCTTCCTTTTTAAAAATTACTGGTTTTTATATAAGACTTAGCTTTAATTTTGTCAAGGCCATGTAAACCCCGCCGGTTGACTTTCATCCGCACGCCTCAATATGGGCCAAAATATGGCCCAAGCCGAAAAACTATCGAAGCAAAAAAGAACGCAAAACTTTTGCCAGCGGCGATGGAATAAAATTTCTTTTATCCCAGGCGGAAAGCAGGGTTTTGGCCTGGCTTTCGATCCGCGGATATTTAGGCAAGATATTATTTTTGAAATGTTCCAGAACCGGCGGCAGGCTGCCATAGCCTTCTTCTTTTTTCAAGGAAAGGTAAAAAGCGGCTGCGGTTTCGGCGCGCGTTCCGACGCATTCAAAAGGCTTCACCTCCCCCACCAATTCCTCCATCAGCGGAATAAGGCCTTTGTCCTCAAATAGATCAGCGCCAATGATCTTGATCATTTGCTCTTTTGCGCAAAACGGATATAAAGCCGCGTAAGTGAACAGGCATTTCGGACATTTTTTACACCAAGTGGCCTGCGAGGAATCCGTTATCCGGTAAGGCTTGTTGCAGCTTAAAAAATACGGGAAGTATTTTGGAAAACGACAAAAAATCTTAGCGATCTGGATCTCATACAGCGGCCGCAAGCTGCTGAAAAATTCTATATTTGCCGCCAAATATTTCTTTGAATAAAACCGGAATTTCTTTTCGAATTCAAAACTTTTGGAATACTGGTGGTTGATCTTTTGACCCCGGTATTCCACATTGCCCTCGCTGGAACTGCGCTCCTGGGATATGGCAATATATTTTTTATCGAACAAAGCGGCCAAAGCTACGCTGAGAAACGCCAGATAGGAAGAAAACGGAGTGTGGCCGTTCAAAAAACCTTTTTTATTCAATGTAAAAAGGCGGCGATCAACCGTCCTGTATATCCTGATATCCTCCGCGCCGGTCGCCTTAACCAGTCTTTGAAGCGGCGCGTTTGCGTTCAGCACGAATATTGCGGCCTTTTTTTTCGCGGCTTTGACCGCTTCGTATGTTACCAAAGCATCCTTCCCTCCCCCGACCGGCACTAAAAAATCGGGGCTGAATTTTTTTCTTATCGCGGGGGAAATCCCGGGTTTGGACGCCTGGATTTTGAAAACCGGCGAAAACGGTTTCAATCCGTTCTCGTAAAAAAACTGGCCCATGCCGTTTAAAAACAATCCTTTCCAAAAACGGATCTGGGCAGAATCGAGATAACCGCATTCAACAACAATCTCTTTGGGCGCGGCCGTTTTCCAATAACTTGGTATTTCGGCCAGGCCAAGGTGGAAGACAAGATTATCCAGGCCGTCCTTGCCCAATTTTTTTACCGCGGCCGCAGAAACGTTTTCGATCGACAACTTTGGCTCAAACAGCAGGTTTGGTTGGATAGAAAAATTAAACGCCGCCTTTAGGGCGCCGTCAGCATAAACCCAGGAATACCCGCTATAAATCAATTTAGGATACCTTTTTTGCAAGGTTTGAAGATCCATAGTGTTAACCAAGCAGTTTTATGGCCGCGCCTAAAGACGCCAGCACTATTCCAATAAGCCAGAAACGCATCGTAATCTGGCAAGGCGTCCAGCCAATGGCTTCCAGATGGTGATGGATCGGAGTCGATTGCCAGATCTTTTTTTTGCGGAATTTCTTGGACAGCAGTTGAATGATCACTGATCCGGTCTCCAGCACCAATAAGCCAGCAATAATTGGAAGGACCACGATTGAATCAGTTAAAAAAGCAACCACAGTCATTGTTGAAGTCAATCCCAGGATTCCGGTCTCGCCCATGTAAAAACGGGCGGGAGGAATGTTAAACCACAAAAAAGCAAAAAGCGTTCCGCAAATAATCGCGCAAAAAGTTGCCAAATCTGTTTTGCCCTGGACAAACGCAATGACGGCGAAAGCGCCAAAAATTGCCGAAAAAGTGCCGCCAGCCAAGCCGTCTAATCCGTCGATGACGCCTCCGGCCCAGGCAGCCAGCATCACGATAACGAACAAAGGAACATAAAACCAGCCGATGTAAATATCGATACCGGACGGAAAATTATAAATAAGGGGAATATGCATTGTCACCCAGTCGAGTTTGTAATAAAACCAAAGGCCGCCGATCAGCCCGATCGCGGAAACGATTGCCATCCGCCGCCAAAAACTCAATCCGCCGCCGATATATTTCCCGCCGCCGTACACCGTAAGCACATCGTCAAACAAACCAACCAATGATCCGACGATCAAAGTGAACATCGGCAGCCAGGTTTCCTTGCGCGACATAAAATCAAGCAATTTCATCCACCAGGGATTCGGCACGAACGATAATGCCCAAAACAGCGCCGCAACGATCGCGACCGAAGTCCAGATCATAATACCGCCGCCGCGCGGCACGGTTGTTTCCCTCACTTTATGCAACGAATGGAATACAGAAGCAATTTCTCCCGAAATTGCCTTTAGCCGCGCTTCCTTTTTCCAAAATTTAATTTTGTACAGAAAATTTATCAGGTAAGGAGAAATTACCAGCGATGTAATTGCGGCAATTGCCGAAAAAGCCAGTATTCTGATAACTTCAAAAGTCGCCAATGTCATTGATTATCTTTAATTAATTGTTGGACAAATTGATCAATTTTTGCATTTCCCGCACGCGGCTTTCGGCGGAATCGGCTCCAAAAACCGCGTTGATGTAAGTTGTGTTTTGCGAATTCCGCGAAACAACGATCATGCACCCTCCGGCTTTGGCGGTATAGCCTGTCTTTCCGCCAACCAGAACCTGGCCGTCCCAAAATTCCAGGCTATGGATTCCGTTAACGGTCAGATAGGCCGGCATCCGGGCGGTCATCTCAAGAATCTCTGAATGGTTTTCAAGAATATACTCGGTCAAATCAACCATATCCTTGGGAGAGGACATATTCGTGTCGCCATTGCTTAAATCAAGGCCGGACGGATTGAAAAAAACAGTCGAATCCAATCCCAGCTCCGCGGCTTTATTGTTCATTTTATCAACAAAGTTCGAGGTGCCGATCACTTCCGACAGCTGGAAAGCGGCATCATTGGAGGAATATTGGAGCATTAATTCCAATAATTCCTTGATCGTATACTCATCTTTAGCCGTTAAATTACCGAAGACCGGAACATCATCTTGGGAAGCGGCGGCGGACGAAACTAAAACCAACTCATCGTAATCGTACCGGTCTTTGTTTTCCAGCACAATGGTCGCGGTCATAAGCTTGGTCAGCGATGCCAAAGGTATGGGATCGTCCCCATCAAGCTTGTATATAAATTTCTCCCGGCCGTTAGCCCCGATTTTCTTAACCAGCGCCGCTTTGGCTTTTATTTCCAGAGGTGCCTCGCTTGAACGCGCGGAACTCGCCAGCGCCAGATTCGCGATCGGCCGGCTGATATCGGCGTATAAATAACTTTCCAGACCGTTCTGCGCCGAATTCAAGCTCCAGAAAACCAGCGCGCTAAAGATAAACCCTTGCATAAAAAAAACAACGCGCCGCTTGTTGGGCGATGTTTTTTTCATTTCCTCTTCGCAGAAAGTTGATTGAGTGTCCATTAATGCTATTGTTTATCGGCAGCTTTCGGAATTTCCGTTCTTATGTGAAGTTCTTTCAGCCGCGATTCCTCGATTTCAGCGGGACTGCCGAGCATTAAATCGCGGTTATCGCCGGTTTTCGGAAAAGCAATCACTTCGCGGATATTGGGTTCGTTCATGATCACCGACAAAAAACGGTCAATTCCGGGCGCCATCCCTCCATGCGGCGGAACACCATAGGAAAAAGCTTCGAAGTAATGTTTGAATTCTTTTCTCACCTCCTCGGGAGCGTGGCCGGTCACTTCAAATACTGCCGTGAACGTATCCATGTTGGTATTCCTGATGCTGCCGCTGAATATCTCAAACCCGTTCAGCGCCATATCTTGCTGATAGGCGTAGATTTCCTCCGGATGGGCCTTGATCTGTTCCGGATCGTCGCATTTAGGCAAAGTGAAAGGATGGTGCATCGCGTTCCATTTCTTGTCGCCCGACAGCCACTCAAACATAGGAAAATCAACAATAAAACAAAATGCCAATTCATTAGGATCGTTCTTGTTTTTGCGCAAATCCGGCTTGTCGGTTCCGTAACGTTCTTGCGCTTCCTTGTAGGTCATGCGAGGGAACGGCGTTTGCGTAATGGTTTTTTCCGGATAGAGCTCCTTAACAAGGCTGGTAAAAAGCCGTTCGGCCAAGTCCAGAATTTCTTCTTGGCTGGCGAACGACATCTCAACATCAAGCTGGGTATGCTCCGCCTGCCGGTCTGACCTCGGATCTTCGTCGCGCAAACAGCGCGCCACCTGGAAATAACGCTCGATGCCTGCGACCATCAGCAGCTGTTTATATTGTTGGGGGCTTTGCGGCAACGCGTAGAACTTGCCAGGCTGAATGCGGGCCGGAACAACGAAATCGCGGGCGCCTTCGGGCGTTGACTTGGTCAGCATGGGTGTTTCAACCTCGATAAAATTTTCCTTGGTTAGAAATTGTCTCATAAAACTGATAACACGGTGGCGTTCCGTCAAGTTCCTTTTCAGCCGGGAGCGGCGCAAATCAAGATAGCGGTACGTAAGCCGCTTTTCTTCATCTATATCATAGCCGTCGGTGTCTATGGGAAAAGGCAGCGTTTCGGCTTTGGAAAATATCTCCAGGCCTTCGGCCAGCATTTCAACTTTTCCGGTTTCGATCTTGTCATTCACCATGTTCTGGGGCCGCTGGTTTACCGTACCCTCAATGGCAACTACCCACTCGGAACGCACTTCTTTTGCCTGCTCAAAAAATTCCTTATTGGGCATGACAACGATCTGGATAATGCCGGTTTTATCGCGCAAATCGAAAAAAATTATTTTGCCATGGGTTCTCACCGTCTGGATCCAGCCGCACACACGGACTTTTTCGCCGATTTTATTCGGCGTTTCATTGATAAATATTCTCTTCATATATAAGACCTATATAAGACCTAAGATTATTTGGTCATTCCCCCAATAAATCAAGGATACTAAATCTTGGGCCAATTTTCAACTATCAGGGGTTTCTTGTTTTTAACCGGAATGATCGAATAGATCTCTTCGGTAATAAAAGGGATAAACGGATGTAAAAGCTTCAACGAGTTCGCGAGAACGTATATCAAAGACGCGCGCAAATTGTCGGCCTCTTTCGGCGATTTGGCGTCGCGGATCGCGACCTTGGCCTTTTCGATGTAAATATCGCAAAAATCATGCCAAAAGAATTCGTACAGCTCCTTGGCAGCCGCGCCAAACGCGTAAGATTCAATTTTTTTGGAAACGGATTTTTCGATTTTTTTCAGCTTTTTTAAAATCAAGCGCGTGTCTTTTGCCGCCGCCGCCGGTTCGGTGTCCGCGGAATATTCCCTGGCTTTCGCTCCCTGAAGCTGCATCAACGCAAATCGCGAAGCGTTCCACAATTTATTGCAGAATTTCTTCCCGGCCAGCATGTTATCTTCGTTAAAGTGCAGATCTTGGGATTCCGTGATCTGCCAAGCCAGCCCGAAGCGCATTCCGTCAGCGCCGTATTTATCGATCAGCAGCAACGGATCAATGCCGGTGCCAAGAGATTTGGACATCCGGCGCCCGTCCTTGGTAAGGACCGTGGCATGGATGATGACATCGGAAAATGGGATTTTTCCGGTAAGCTCCAAGCTGCAAAAAATCATCCGGGCCACCCAGAGATTGATAATGTCCCGCGCCGTGCTCAAAACCGAGGTCGGAAAGAAATTATCCAGGTCTTTTGCGGCCTTGGGCCAGCCGAAAGACGCAAACGGCCAAAGAGCCGATGAAAACCAGGTATCAAAAACATCCGTTGATCTTTCCATCGCGCACTTTTTGCAAAACGGGCACTTTTTCGGTTCGCGAGCGGATACAACGTAATTATCAGGTTCTTTTTGGCAGAACCAAACCGGAAGCCGCTCCCCCCACCAAAGCTGGCGGGATACGCACCAATCGCGGGTGTTCCGCTGCCAGTCGAAAAATACCTTTTCCCAGCGCTTGGGATGGAATCTCACTTTATTCGATCTTACCGCCTTGATGGCTGTCTTGGACAAGTCTTCCATTTTCACAAACCATTGTTTTGAAGGAATAAGTTCGATGGTCGAATTGCACCGGTAGCATTTGGGCACCTGATGGACATAAGGCTCGATCTTCTCGATCAATCCGGCCGCTGTAAGCTCCTCTACGATCATTTGCCTTGCTTCCGCGGCCTTGAGCCCCCGGTAAGCAACAGCAACATCATCGGCCATCCGCGCGTTTTCATTGATTACCTTAATTACGGGCAAATTATGGCGCCGCCCTATCTCGGCATCGGTGAGGTCGTGGGCCGGCGTCACCTTTACGGCGCCAGTTCCGAATTCCAGATCAACCAGGCTGTCGGCTACTATGGGAATCACGCGGTTTGCGATCGGCAAAACCAGATTTTTCCCGACCAGGTCTTTATAACGGATGTCTTTGGGATTTACGGCCACGGCCGAATCGCCAAGCATGGTTTCGGGCCGGGTAGTAGCCACAACGACAAATTTTTTTTCATCCCCAAGCAGCGGATATTTAATATGCCAAAGGCTTGATTTCTCTTCTGAATGCTCCAATTCAAGATCGGAAAGGCTGGTTTTGCAGCGGGGACACCAGTTTACCACTCGCTCAGCACGGTATACCCAGCCCTTTTCATGGAAATGGATGAATGCTTTATCGATGGCTTTTATATATCCCGGATCCATCGTAAAAGCGGTGCGCGACCAATCACAGCTAGCGCCGATTTTTTTTAATTGAGCCAAGATCTTGTTTCCGTATTCTTCGCGCCATTCCCAAACCTTCTCCAGGAATTTTTCCCGGCCAAGCTCGAATTTGTTGATACCTTCTTTGTGGAGTTTTTTCCCAACCACGCTCTCCGCCGATATCCCGCCGTGGTCCGTACCGGGCAACCAGACCGTATGATACCCGTTCATCCGGTAATACCGCACCAGAATATCCTGGATCACCGAATTCAATGCGTGCCCCATATGGAGGCTTCCGGTAATGTTGGGAGGAGGCAGAACTATGGAAAAATTTTTTTTGGGCCGGGGCTTTATTTTATCCGGGTCAAAAAAACCTTTTTTCGTCCAGAAAGCGTAAATTTTCTCCTCGGTAATTTTTGGATCGTATTGGGAATTTAGATTGTCCATGTGTTTATCCTTCGTTTTGTTTGATGGGAATAGTGATGATGAATCTGGATCCTTTATCCGGACCGTCAGATTCGACGCGCATTTTTCCTCCCTGGCTGGCAACGATCTGCGAGGTAAGATACATACTAATTCCTTTTCCGCCCTCATGGACGCTTTGAGCGCGCTTTCCCCGTTCGAAAGTTTTTGAAAACAAGCCGCTTCGTTCATCCTCATCCATGCCGATGCCCGTATCGGAAATAGAAATGACAATGCTGTCTTCCTCTACGCCGGCTTCCATCGTTATGCCTCCTTTTGCGGTATATCGTATAGCATTATCTATGATATTGCAAAGGCCGCTTTTCAGCCGGCGGCTGTCCAGCATCAACTCCGGCAGCGCGTTTTTCGGCTCTTCAAATTTCAGATAAAGGCCCTTATTTTCCGCCAAGCTCTGGAATTCATCGGCCACTTCCCGCAGCAGCGCGTCTATCCGGATGCTTTCTTTCATAAATTCACCCTTGCCCATCTGGTATTTGGCAACATCAAGGATATCGTCAACCGTCTTAATCAGTTTCTCGGCCACTTCCATGCTCGAAGCAATCCGCTTTTTGGCATTCGCGTTAATCTTGCCGAAAGATCCTCCGTAAAGCAGGTCCATATAGCCTTTAATAACGGAAAGGGGCAAACGCAAATTGTGCTCGGCCGACAGCATAAACTCGGTCTTGGCTTCGTTCAGCCTTTTTAAATCGTTGGCCAGTTTTTCCGCCTCGATTCTCAACCGGCTTTCCTCCGCGGCGATGCTTTCAGCCTCTTCCCGGCGCTTTTCCTCGCTTTGCGTAGCCTTGATCAAATAATATCCGATCAAAACAGCGATGGCCAAAGCAAGGATGGTCAGAATGCGGTTGGTAGGGTTTATTACGAAAAAAAGCTGGGAACCGATCAACAAGATCAAAGAGCCGACCAGCGCCTCGGTGGCAAAAAGCCGGATATTGAAAACCCGGTATTCCACTATCAGATAAACCAGGAAGGCCAGGAATATCGGCATTCCGAATTGCCCGTATTGGATAATATACCAATCCAGCGTAATGCTGCTGATTATGTTGCTCCACGAAAAAGCCATGAGGCACAGCTCAATTCCGATCGTAAGCAATAAGATTTGTTTTTTAAATTCCTTGTCGGCTTTCCTGTATCTTGAATACGCAAGCGCCAATATCCAAACGGATACTATCACCCCCAGGAAATAATAGTATCCCAAGAAAGCCTCTCCTTCCATAGGTTCGCAATTAACCAGATCGAAACCGGTCAAATTATAAGCCGTGGGAGTAAGCAACAAGGTTGGAAGCAGCAGCAAAGCCATTAAGCATTTCTTCGCGAAGGAAAGATCCTTTTTATCCACGAAAACATAGTAGAAATATAAGTTTAAAATATAAAATAGCGCAAACAAGATACCCAATAAAGACCACGAAAACATGGTCAGCGGGCTGTTGTATCCGTATTCCCAGATCAAAAGGTCGAAAAAAAGCCACAAAGAAAAAACTGTTGTGATCGAAAACAATATCCGGCCCAGCAGCTGCCTGTTTTTGGACAAAACATAAAATCCGATCAGCATTGAAACTATAGCGACGGGTATATGGGAAAAATAGATCAAAAACATGGGAACCGCTTCCTTGTATAAATGGCAAATTTCAATATTTGAAACTAAATTGTAATCCATTTTATGTGTCTTTTATGTTAGCTTTTATAATTGGCTTTTAGATTTGGCTATTTTTAAACGCGGTTGCTATTTTCCGGGGATAATACTGCCAATACAGATCATTTTGCGATTCCAAGGGAACCGTTGGCACGATCAACGGCTTGACCCCGAAAATATTTTGCACCCTCTTAAAACTGGGAATAACGACTTCCCGAAAAAAAACTCTCTCCTCTCTATTCCCGATTAAAAAGTTCTCGAACAAAACGGCGTTGCATACGAATAATGACAAAAACTTTTCGTAAAACTCAACGGGCCGGCCGCCGTTCCTTATTATCCAGTCCGAAAAGTCACAAATGTTCGCCAGCAATCCGGGACACAGAAGATTAAGCAGCTTATGGTGGAAACCGATAAAATCTTCGTTCCAGACGGTTTTTATTTCGGAAAATTTTTTTCCTTCCGATCCGCTGATATCAATTATCGTTTTAGTTTCTATTTTCTGGCCGCCTTTCTTTCCTTTGCCGCCATACAGGAAAAGCCTGGCGATATAATATTTGCACTCGTTCTTTGAAACGTACTTGTCTTTCCTGTATTCGGGAATCGCGCAAAGCAAATTCATTTCTTTGCTCGCCTTTAAATATTCCAAAAAACCATAGTTTGGGCTCGCTACGTGAGCAGCCAGATAAGCTTTCGGACCGTCCGTTAAAAAAGGAGGGATATCCCCGTTCAGATAACGATTAACCTTTTCCCTTAGAATTCTGTTGTTCCATCTTTGCCATATTTCATCTTTTGCCAGATTGAGATTCGTATATACGTTCAAACAGCCTTCCAAATGATTTTCTTTGTTTGCTCTATTCCCTTCATTCAACATAAGCTCATTGGCGATTAACCGATAATGCGAACACCGATGCTCAAAACAGTATCGGCGGGCCAAGAATGGCTTTTAGATTATAATTTAGAGGCGATCATCAAACATGGTCCTACCGGAAATCTCCTGGATCGCTGCACGCTTCTCCCCCGGCTTCATTCGATTCTTCGCAGAATATCTCTTCGCAATCTTCGCCCTGGTCGCAAACCAATCCCGTACAACCAATGGTTTCGCAAGGCGGCATATTGTAAGCTTTTTTCTTTATTAATTTATAATAACTCACGCGGTCTTCCTGGCTAGCATTAAGGCATTCTTCATCGTATTCGGGATCGCACTCATAAATGAAACATCTTTCGGTTTTTAAGTCGCAAGCGGTCTGGGCGATAATATAATAATCGGATAAAACGTAATATTTATAAAACGCAAAACCGACAACGGCAGTAATAAGAGCCATGAAAACGATAAATAATATTTGAGATTTGTTGTCCAAAATTTTTAATTTTTTGATGATTGTCGATAATTGCCAAAAATCGGCTTTATGGTATTTTACTGCAAATTTCATTCCGGCGCTATGGCCCTGATTTCTAAAAACCGCGATGGTCCGACCGTCCGGTCTTATTTTTTTTCGTTGCCGTCGGCGGCCGGAAGCTGGATGTAAAAAGTGCTGCCTTTGTCCGGACCGTCCGATTCGACGCGGATATTCCCGCCATGGCTGGCTATTGTCCGGGATGCCAGGTATAATCCAATCCCTTTTCCATGGGTATTGGTTTTCCAGGCCCTTTTTCCCCTCCTAAACGTTTTTGAGAAAATGTCCTTTTTTTCCGCTTCTTCCAAACCGATGCCGGTATCGCTCACCGTAATCTCCAAATAGTCGCTTGCCGCCGCGATCTTCACTTTTACCCCGCCTTCTTCCGTGTATTTGATCGCGTTATCGATGATATTGTAAAAAGCCTCCTTTAAAGACGTGTATTCGCCCAAAACTTTTGGAGCCGGCATTCCAACTTCTTCGAGGTCCAAATAAAGGTCGCTGGCGCGCGCATAAGCCAGTAAATCGGTGGTTATTTCCTTGATCATGCCGGGTATATCAATCTCGCTTTTTTGCGGAATATTATTGTCCATCCGGTATTTAACCACATCAAGGAATTCATTAACGATCTTGATCATCTTTTGGGTCTCTTCAAGGGATGCTTTGATCTTCGTCCGGGCTTTTTCGTTTATTCTTCCGTAGGCCCCGTCCAAGACCAGGCTCAAATAGCCTTGAACCACCGTAAGAGGGCCGCGTAAATGATGCTGGGTCGACAAAATAAATTGCGTTTTTGCGTTCTCAAGATGTTCCTGTTCGTCTTGTCCGTGTTCCGAAGCCGCGGATTTGGCGGCGCGCCCTGCTTCGCTATTTTTCCGGACATTCCCTTGTTTTAACATTTTCAAATAATCGACGCTGAAAGCAAGAAAACCAAAAAAGAGGAACAGCCTCCAGCCGGCTTCATAGGTGTAAAAATTGCGCAAAACATCAACAAAAAGCAAAACGCTCACCAGTGCCGCCAAGCTGGCCTTGACCATAAAATCCGTTTCTGACCTATTATGCTTTTTTTTCATTTTTAATATTTTTATTCAACCGCCGCCATGCTGGATTTTTTACCCGGAATCGCTGTCGTCTTTCCGGCAAATAAAATCCACCGCCAGCTAGCAGTCCTGGCAACAATCGAATTTATATTTTTCTATCGGTATTTCGCCTCCCGGGGTACGAACCCCCGGCGGTGACCGAAGGAAATCCCGAAGCATTGAGGGGCGACCAGAGGATGTTTCCTCCCCCGCAGGATGCGGGGCGGAGTACCTAAGTCCTCCTCATTTCTGCCCGCTTTTTGCGGGCAGGAAGCCTAAGGCTTCATTTTGTTCCCCGGGCTTGTCCCGGAGTCTACAAATTAATAAAGGTTTGGCGTTAATCCAAGATAAAGCTGATCACCGACTTGACCGCCGGCAAATTGGCCATCAAAAGGATGAACAGAACAACAATATAAAAAATGACGGTTACCGTATCTAAAAACTTAGACATTTTTTTTAACGGATCCAAATAAGGATTCCGACAGGCCGTAAATATCTCCGGCTCCCATAATTACCAGCACTTCACCGGCCTTGACATTGCCAGCGATCCATTCGGCCAGAACGCTCCGGCCGATATAGATAACCGACTTTTTTTTGGCGGCTTCAACCAAGCTTTTCGAACTTACTTTGGCTGTGCCGGCTTCTTCCCTGCCGGCTACCCCATATATATCGGTCACAACGATCCGGTCTGCCGGCGCCGCGTTCAAAACATTGGCAAAGTCGCTGAATAAAGAAAGGGTGCGCTGATATTGGTGCGGCTGGAATACAACTGTAATAAATCGGCGGGGCCATTTTAAACGCGCGGCGCTGATCGTAGCCGACACCTCGGTTGGATGATGGCCGTAATCGGAAACCAGGGTAACGTTTTCTCCTTTTATCATTATCTCATTAATCTGGAAGCGCCGCCAAGCCCCCTTGAATTTGGAAACGGCTTTGATCGCGTCTTCAGTTTTCACCCCGAGCATTCGCGCCGCCGATACCGCAGCCAAAGCGTTGTAAACATTATGAATTCCGGGAACCTGCAAAACGGTTTTTAATTGTTCGAATTCCGGCAAGCTCGATCCGTATTCGATTATTTTGTAATCATTTTTACGGCTTTGCTTAATAAGCGCGGCCGCGTTCTTATCGTCGGCATTAACCGCTAAAATACCTCCGCCGTCCAAATGTTTAGCAAACTCCAGAAACGCGCGCCGGTAATTACCTTCATTCTTGTAATAATCTAGATGGTCAGCCTCGATATTCGTAACAACGATGATCTTTGGCCAGTAATTCAAAAAAGAGCCCAGATGTTCGCAGGCTTCTATCACCAAGTATTCAGAACGGCCCCGGCGGAAATTGGTATCGCCAAATTCTTTGATCTTTGTGCCGACCACCACGGTCGGATCAAGCCCGGCTTCGGCCATCGCGAGAGCAAGCATGGCCGTAGTTGTACTTTTTCCGTGAGTTCCGCAGACGGCGATCGTAAAATAGTTCTTGGTAATCCGGCCCAGGGCTTCAGGATAGCTCAAGCATTCGATACCCATGCCCCTGGCCTGTATCAGCTCCGGATTGTCAGCGGGAACCGCGGGGCTGTAAACCAGCAGCGCGGGCTTTAATTTTTTTAGGTCTTGAGCATTTTCATAAAAAAAAGCGCCGGCGGTTTTTAAGCTGTCAGTTATCTCGCTTTTCGCGATGTCGCTTCCGAAAACATCCCAGCCTTCGCTTAGATAGTATCGGGCCAAGGCCGAAACGCCGATCCCGCCCAATCCGATAAAATAAATTTTTTTTCTGTTTCGCATAGGTCTCCCTTCTTTGCGCTATTCGGTTCCCAGTGTTGCGCTTTCAAGAACGGTATAGACAGGTCCTCCTTTTTTTAATTCGCTTTCCATTACTTCGATCGACTCGGCCGTAAAAGAAATGGAAATGTTTTCGTCAATGCCGGGTACCTCTTCTGGATCCATTTTCCTGATTTCGAATTGGTTTATCCTCGCCAAAGTGATATGCGGGCTGAATTGCGGAACCCCGTTTTTTTCCATCTGGCCCGCCCCGAGGTCGTAGAGCGTATGTTCAAGATCCTGGCGCAGTCCGGCCAATTCCGCGGACGCAGAACCTTTAGCCCAAACCATCCGGGGCGGGACTTTTTTGGGCGGCCCGTAAACGATCCGCTTAAAATCAAGGGTTAAAGGCTCGTGCCGTTTGGCTACAGCAGAAACCGCATTGCAAATATCGGCCGTTTCCTGGTCGCTGGCGTTGCCGATAAATAGCAATGTTACGTGAAGATTTTCCTTTCTGGTCCAATTTGCCGGCAAATCAAGCCATTGGTCCTGGTAATCGAATAAAGCCTGCCTTACCCGCTCCGGAAGATTAATTGCCAAAAAGATGCGGTGGAGATTGTTCATTTTTTTGATTTTCGTTCTTTTACCGGCGGCGTGCCTTAGAGTTATTCATTATAGCGCATTTTTAAGAAAAATCGATTATATATTTTTTTATTTGAAATTTCGCCTTCCTGGTTACGATCCCCGGGGCTGCGACCGAAGGAGACCCCGCAGAATTGAGGGGCGGCCAGAGGATGTTTCCTTTGGACTTCCCACCCATCGGTTCCCCGGCAAGCCCGGGTCTGCTTCTGGATTCAGGTTTGCCTCCTTTTGCCAGCCAGGCTTCCGGCTTTGCAGCCCAGCCGCCCCCCTTGTAGCGGCGGCAATATAATAATAAAATAATATAATGATGTCTATTTACGATAAAAAGACAATAAACATTCATAAAAAATCAAATATGAATCATTTTTTGTTTTCGAAAAAAAACGTTTTGGCCGCGGCCGCGGCAGCCGGTTCACTCTCGCTGGTCTGCATTCTTGGCACAGTGCTTGCCGCCTGGAATGATCCAAATTCATTTCCGCCCAACGATAACGTTGAGGCGCCGATCAATGTTTCTTCGTCCAGCCAGACCAAGGCCGGCAACTTTAGCGTCGGCGGCGGGCTCGACTATTGGATTACCAAAGACGGAGACAGTTTCGTCCTGCAAAATGACGCCGGAGCCGACAAATTAATTATCGGGCAGGATGGAAACATGACGGTTAACGGCCGGATAAAAATCACCGGAGGCTCGCCGGGAAACAATAAAGTCCTGGTATCCGACATTAACGGTCTGGCCGCTTGGCAAGCGCTGCCGGTGACCTTGCCGGCCGGGGCTTCGGGCCAAACCCTCCGCCACGACGGCACCGGCTGGATTGGCAGCGTCGTTCTTTATAATGACGGTACCAATATCGGGATCGGAACCTCGGCTCCCGGATCCAAGCTTGAGGTGGCTGGCCAGATCAAAATTACCGGCGGAACCCCGGGTTTAAACAAGCTTCTGGTATCCGATGCTTCCGGCTTGGCTTCTTGGAAAACCGCGGCGGATGTCGGAATCAGCGGATCGCTGCCAGCCGGTGCCAACGGCCAAACGCTTAGGCATAACGGTACCGATTGGATCGCCAATAGCGTTATCTCCAACGATGGAACCAATGTGGGCATTGGAACAAATTCCCCGGCGGGAAAATTGGATATAAATTCGGCGGACGCTTTATTCGTGTTGGGGCAGAACGTACTTTCCCATGTTTTCGCGGGCAGCACTTATCTTAAGGCTCCCAGCGGACAAACGATCGCTTTCCAGATACCCAGCGGCACGACCGTCGCTTCGATCGACTCAACGGGAATTTCGGCCCCGGCTTTTTATTACACCTCCGACAGAAGATTAAAGAATAACATCCGTCCGATCGCGGAAAGCTTGGCTAAAATCCAGGAACTTGACGGAGTGTATTTCAATTGGGTCGCAGACCAATCTCCTTCGATCGGCCTGATCGCCCAAGACGTCGAGAAAATATTCCCGGAGGCGGTTGCCACAAACCCGGAAACAGGTTTAAAATCGATCGATTACGGAAAATTGATCGCTCCCCTTATCGAGGCGGTAAAAACTCAGCAATCGCAAATTCAGGAACTGAAACAAGAGATCGATGATCTTAAAAACAGCGCCAATTGCCAGTAAAAACCATGAAACTGTTTTTTTTGCGTAAAAAAAACAAGTGGACCTCGCGGCGCATGGCAATTCTAGCGTTAATTGTTTTAATAATTTTATTGTTGGCGGGATCATACTTCTATCATAAGCAAATAGCTTCCGCGCCCTTAGACGATGAAATTGAACCGGCCGATACGGCGATACTTGATCGCGGCGCTTCTGAATTGGCGGATAAACAGGAACGTGAATTCAACGCTCTTAAGGAAGATCTTGATTCTCCGGAAAAAGTTGCCGCTTATATCAAAGATAATTTTGCGATTACCACAGACAGCAGCCAGACTGCCCTGGCGCCAAAAGAACTTTTTATAAAAAATTCGGGCGGACCGCAGGATATTGCCGTATTCACGGCTTTTCTTCTGGATTGGAACGGCTACGAAGCCGGCGTTCTGGAATATGCCTGGTTGGAAAACGGACAAAAAAAATACTACGCAGTCGCGGTTTTCAGGGATGGCGATACGCCAAAATACCTGATTGCGACTCCGGCTAAGATCGACCTTATAGCGCACGGCTGGTCATTTAAAGACTTGATCCAAAAAGAAGAAGCGCGAACGGGCATTAAAATTGAAGAATATGCGTTTTTTGAACCTGGCCAAATCAACCTCATAACAAATGATTGGGCTAAAAATCAGTGATTATGAAAAAAACGCTATTTCTAACATCAATCATTGTTGTTCTGGGTATCATTTCCGGATCTGATGCCCTTACCTCTTCTTCTTACCGAGCCAACCAGGCGTCAACCGTAACGGTCGACGAATGGAGCGAATGCCGCCTGGTCACCAACCAGCCCGCGGCCAAGGATACCTTTGTCCCCACCAATACCGCCCTGGAATGGTCGGAATTCCGCATCCATTACCCCAGCCACATTTCCCTTGACGCATGCAACAGAACCCTCGCCGTGGCTATGGCCGGCACGGGTGCCGGCACGGTAACCAGCAGTCCGGCGGGTATTGATTGCGGCACAACCTGCTCGGCAACATTCAATATTAGCGATACAGTAACTCTCACCGCCACTCCCGCGGTCGGTTCCACTTTTACAGGCTGGTCGGGCGGCGACTGTTCGGGAACCGGAGCCTGTACGGTCACATTGGCTAATGATACCGATGTTACGGCCACATTCACGGTGAATATCTACAAATTAACCGTAATAAAATCCGGTAACGGCTCTGGCGTTGTTTCTTCCGGCCCCGCGGGTATTGATTGCGGCGCAACGTGTTTGGCAACTTATGCTCACGGGACCAGTATAACGCTAACCAACAATGATGATGTCGGTTCCCTGATTACCGGCTGGTCGGGCGGCGGCTGTTCGGGTACAACTCCCTGCGTTTTCACTATTACCGGCGACACCACCGTTACCGCCACGTTCACCTTGACAAATTTTACTCTTACGGTCACTAAATCCGGCTTTGGCACAGGCACGGTGACCAGCAATCCGGCCGGCATCAATTGCGGTACCGACTGCTTGGAAATCTACCCTGCTCACGCTCCCGTCACGCTTACGGCCTCTCCGGGCGCTGGTTCGGTATTCGCCCGCTGGTCCGGCGCTTGCACCGGGGGAAACAACTGCGTAATAAAAATGGACTCTGATTTATCGGTAAACGCGTATTTTAGTTACCCTGATTGCAAAGTTACGCCCCCGGGCGGAAAGCGTATTTTCACCACCAGCTGGAGAGGAATGTACAAAGGCAATGAAGTGCGCACCTATGCCATAGCCGATAATTATTGCCAAACTTTGGCTACCGATGCCGGGCTACCCGGAACTTACAAAGCATTGATTTATCTGGGCGGACGCCTGCCCGAAACGGTTTTGCCTCTCGGATTTGCTTTTTATAACGGGGAAGATAACGGCAGTTACTGCGACTGGCACCTAGTGGCTAACAGCCGGGCTGACATGTGGGTCTTGCCTCTTAAAAGTTCGATCCAATACGACGAATTTGGACACGATACTGCTGTTATTTATGTTTGGACTAATTTTAAATCCCATGGCGATGGAACCTATGAAACAATAGATTATTGCGATTCGGTGGATACCGATCCTTGTCCAACCAGTTCTTGGCCCTGCACCTTGGCTGTCATTAAATTTTCGGGGCTTTCACGATGGGCCAACTGCGTTCAATCATATTATGGTTATTCAGAAAAAACTAACGTAGAATGGAGCGGAAAGCTTTGGTGGGCACAAAATGCCTGGTCTACCAAATATCCGGGTTGCGTATGGCCAAGCATAATGGATCACTGTAATGCATTAATTAAAGGTTTGTATTGCGTTCAACAATAACGAAAGATTTAATCAGATTATGACGGCAAAACTATATGGTTAAAAACGCGTTAAAATTAATTTTTCTTGCTTTGTTGTTTGTTCTAGTGTTTCCCGCCGACTTAAATGCCGCCACTTCCTACCGGGCCAACCAGGCCTCAACCATAACGGTCAACGAATGGAGCGAATGCCGTTTGGTTACCAACCAGGCCGCGGCTAAAGACACGTTCGTACCAACGAATACCGCTCTGGAATGGTCGGAGTTCCGCATCCATTATCCAAGCCATATCAGCCTGGCTGCCTGTTCTTTGTCGCTCTCTGTTTCTAAGGCCGGCACGGGCGCCGGCACGGTAACCAGCAGTCCGGCGGGCATCAACTGCGGGGCGGCTTGCAGCGCGAACTTCGCGGCCGGAGCGACCATCACCCTCACCGCTGTGCCCAATGCCAGCTCAACTTTTTCCGGCTGGTCGGGCGGAGGATGTTCGGGAACTGGAATATGCACGGTAATGCTTAGTTCAAATACGACCGTAACCGCAACGTTCAATATTATCACCTACGCGCTCTCTGTTTCTAAGGCCGGCACGGGTGCCGGCACGGTAACCAGCAGTCCGGCGGGCATTAACTGCGGGGCGGCATGCAGCGCTAACTACAGCTCGGGCGCGTCGGTAACGCTTACTGCGGCTGCCGATGTAGGCTCCGCTTTCGTTGGCTGGTCGGGCGCCGGATGTTCCGGAACCGGGACGTGCACGGTGACAATGTCGGCCAACGAAACGGTGACAGCGACGTTTAATGTTGCTAATTACACGCTTACGGTAACGAAATCGGGTCTGGGCGCCGGCACGGTAACCAGCAGTCCGGCGGGCATTAACTGCGGGGCGGCTTGCAATTCGATATTTGGCGGAGGCACTTCTGTTACCCTCACCGCAACACCGAATGCCAGTTCCAAGTTCGCCGGCTGGTCGGGCGGAGGATGTTCGGGAACTGGGACGTGCACGGTGGCGTTGAATGCCGATACCGCCATTGACGCCAAATTCAATCCCGCCACTTGCACGGTCGTGCCCGGAGGAGGAAAAAGGGTTTTTGTCACCTCCGCGACATACAAGGGCGCCTCGGTCCGCACTAATGCCGCCGCTAATACTCTTTGCCAAAACTTAGCTTCCGCTGCCGGCCTTTCAGGCACGTATAAAGCCATGATTTACCTGAATGCCGCAACGCCCGATACCATTATTCCGGCCGGAAAACCGATATATAACGGCGGGCTCACGCTAAACGGATGCGAGTGGAACCTGGTCGGCAACGATCGAACCGATATGTTTAACTGTGATAACTGCCAGCCAGCCGTAGCCGACGGATTTGAGCCTTATTTGCGCAATCCCATCAAATACGATGAAACGGGAACCGAACGGTCTTATTCGGTCTGGACCAATATCAAACCGTGGAACGGCAGTTGGGATATTTCACTGGTTCAGCTCTTATATAATTCGACGGCCGCCTGCAACCACACGCCCGACAGATTGTTTTCTTGCTGTTCTTATGCAACTTGCCTGCCCTGCATGACTCACATTGATATAGTACCCGCTAAAAATGGTCCGTCGATAGACTGCACTAAAACATCAACTTGGGACTATTTTATCAGAAACAGTGACGGCAGCGTGAAATCCCTGGTGGTTGCGGGAGACAGCCAATCGGCTACCCAAAGATGGAGCGGCGACGCTCAAACCGGTAAAACCTATTTTATGGGCACGGGTTATACGTTGGCAAGCGGCTGCGCCCGCGCGATCGATAAAACCTATTCAATATGCGATAACATGAATATGGGCCTTTACTGTTTCCAGCAATAATCGCGCCAAATAAAACTGCCTTTAGACGATTATGTTCAACGGCATAAACGCAACTTTAAATTTTAAACTTAAAAAACCTGGAATTAACTTATGAAAGAAGCGTATCTGTATGAAAAAACGGCTAAAAAAAGGGTAAAATGCCTGAATTGCGCCCATTATTGCGAAATGGCTCCGGGAATCCGCGGAGCCTGCGGCGTCCGGGAAAATGTCAACGGGAAGCTTTACGCCCTCAATTACGGCCGGACTGTCGCCGTACAGGTGGATCCGGTTGAAAAAAAACCGCTATTCCATTTCCTGCCCGGTTCGCTTACCTTATCGATCGCGGCCGCCGGCTGCAATTTTACCTGTGTAAACTGCCAGAACTTTGAAATTTCCCAAACTCCGAAAAAGATGAAGGATATTCCGGGACAGGAAGTTTCGCCGCAGGAAATAATCGAACTGGCCAAAAGCCTTAACGTGCCCAGCATATCATATACTTACGTGGAACCGACGATTTTTTCGGATTACGCTTTGGATGTAATGAAGCTGGCTAAAGAGCAAAAAATCAGGAATATCTGGGTAACGAACGGATTTCTTTCAAAAGAAGCGTTCGATCTAGTTTCCCCGTTTCTAGATGCCGCCAATGTCGATATCAAGGGCTTTACGGAAGAATTTTACCAAAAAAATTGCGGCGGACGGCTCGAGCCGGTACTCGAAACCTGCAAGAGAATGAAGCGCGCCGGCATTTGGATAGAAATAACCACGCTGGTCATTCCAACCTTAAACGATTCGCGTTTTGTCCTCGAAGACATTGCCAGGTTCATCGCTCAAGATCTTGGTAAAGACGTACCTTGGCATGTTACCCAATTCAGCGGGCTGATATCGTGGAAACTGAAAAGCTTGCCCCAAACCCCGGCTAAGGTTCTGAAAATGGCTTATGATATCGGTAAAGCCGCCGGTTTAAAATATGTTTATACCGGCAATATTCCTGGGCTAGCCTACGAAAATACGATGTGCCCCGCGTGCGGTGAAATCTGCGTGGAACGCGAAGGTTATATCATCAGCCGCCACGATAAAAACGGCAAGTGCGGAAATTGCGGCGAAGAACTGAATATTGTCGATTAACCCCTTTCCTCGCTTTTCTTGCTCTTCTTGCTTTCTCGCTTTCTTGCTTTTCCGGCTTTCTCGCTTATTATCTAATCCAATGATCTCTTTCGCCTGTATTTCCCCCCATCCGCCTCTGCTTCTGCCAGATATCGGTTCAAAAACTGACCGTTCGGCCGTGGCTAAAACCATTGAGTCGCTGGAAAAATTAGGAAGCCTATTGGCGGCCATCCAACCGCAAACGATCGTCATCTCTTCTCCCCACCCGGACTGGGGCTTTAATGTGCCGTTGCATTTTTTGGCAAACGGGATTTCCCCCGAAGTGATAACGGTTCTTTGCGGGCTGGAACCGCCCGATGAATATTTCAAAAAAGGAGCCGAATTTTATTTAAAACAACTAAAAAATCTCGCGGATAAAATCGCTTTGATCGCGTCCGGCGACTTGTCGCACCGCCTCAAGGTCGACGGTCCCTACGGATTCCACGAGCAAGGACCCTTGTTCGACAAAAAACTGGTCGCGAGCCTAAAGAATAGCGACGTTAAAACCATCATCGGCCTGGAAAATGAATTTCCTGAGGCTGGAGAATGCGGCTTGCGTTCTTTTTGTTTTTTGCTAGGCATCCTCGAAGGAGCGAAAATCGGCTGGCAGGCCGACATTCTTTCTTACGAGAGCCCTTTTGGCGTCGGCTACCTGGTCGCCAACTTTGATCTTAAAACTCAATAACATGAAAATTACAATTAAAGGGCCGTTAAAAGACAATATCAATAACCTGGCGCGAAAGCTTGGATACCAATTCCAGCGGGCAAAAAAAGACGAAAATGGCATAGACGAGCTGGAATTCTCGCGCGTTATGAGCGCGTCCGGCTATCCTCGCTTTCATCTTTTCTTGAAATCCGAGGGTGAAAATCTGGTCTTCACTCTTCATTTGGATCAAAAAAAACCAAGCTATTCCGGGTCGTCGGCCCATGCCGGAGAATATAGCGGAACGATCGTCGAAGAAGAAGCGAAAAGGATAAGAACGCTAATGGAAGGAACTTAGAAAAACGGAGTGTCAATTCGGCTTAAGTTCGCTTGATCGCACCGAACCTGTGCTATTATTGGCCGGGTTTATTTAATCGGAGCAAAACTGTTGCAATGGATATATTTGCTAGTAGCGGATAAATTGGATAAAATGAACCAATATATTTAAAAACGAATGCATTTAACTTCGTAAATATTATTTTTTCATTTTTTCAAAATTTATATGGAATATTTCAATAGTTTTAAAAATCCGCTAAACGTATTAATAATATTAATGTTTGCAGCGTTTCTGGCTGTTTCTTCCGAAGTCCTGGCTTGGAACAACCCCAATACCGACCCGCCCAACGACAATGTTGATCCTCCCATCAACGTATCGGGAGACCCGCAGAAAAAATCCGGCGATCTTAACATCGGCGGCGGGCTTGATTATTGGATTACCAAGGACGGAGACAGCTTTGCCCTTAAAAACGACGCCGGAGCCGATAAATTCATTGTAGGCCAGGACGGCAATATCATCGTCAACGGACAAATAAAGATCACGGGCGGAACGCCGGGATTGAACAAACTGCTGGTTTCCGACGCCGCCGGATTGGCGTCCTGGAAGACGGCGGCGGACGCGGGTATCACAGGCTCTTTGCCGGCCGGAATGTTGGGCCAAACCTTGAGGCATGACGGATTTAGCTGGATAGCCAACAGCGTCATCTTCAATAACGGTACGGATGTCGGAATCGGAACAAACGCGCCCGCAGCCAAGCTTGATATCAATGGTCAGATTATGATCCGCGGCGGCTTGCCGGGAGCCGGCAAGGTTTTGGTTTCCGACGCAAACGGCCTGGCTTCTTGGGAAGCGCCCTCTGCCGGAGTGATTGCTTCATCCTGCTCCGCGGGAACTGTCGTTACCGGCATCGACTCCGGCGGTAATCTGGTTTGCGGACGGCAGATAATTTCGGGAGCCTGCGCCGGGAATAAGTTCGTTAAAGGCATCGATGGCGCGGGAAATATCATTTGCGACGATCTCCCGCCGATTTGCGCCGCTTCAACTTGCACTTCGCTTGGTTATAACTGCGGAAATTGGCCCGATGGTTGCGGCAACACGATTAGCTGCGGAAACTGCGTGAGTCCTCAAATCTGCGCTTCCGGCGTATGCGCCGCCAGCTGCACCCCGAAAACTTGCGCCCAGCAGGGTTTTGCCTGTGGCAGCCAGACTGACGGGTGCGGAAACGCTATTAATTGCGGTAATTGCGCGTCCGGCCAAACCTGCGTAAGCGGTACTTGCAAAGACGAGGACTGCAAAGGCAATAATTTAGGGGGTAAAAGAATTTTCGTCACAAGTGCGGGCTACAGCGGTTCCCAAGTCCGCAACGACGCGGCCGCCGATACGCTCTGCCAAACCCATGCAACTACCGCCGGTTTGCCCGGCACCTATAAAGCCTTGATTTACTTGGGTAGCCGCCTGCCCGAAACAGCACTGCCTCTGGGCTATGCTTTTTATAACGGTCAATATACCGGCAGCTATTGCGACTGGAAATTGGTGGCTGGCAGCCGGGCATTGATGTGGTCGCTGCCGCTGGCCAATCCCATCCGTTACGACGAATTCGGCAACAGCGTAGTCCTTAATAGCGTTTGGACCAACTTTAAATCGGGCGGCAGCGGAACATACAACGTTATTGCGAGCTGTGGTTCCGGCTTTTGGGGCGATCAATGTCCTCCAAGTGGAACACTCGCATGCTGGCCCTGCCGGGCAGGAGCAATCCAGTGTGGCGGTACTTGGTGCTACACCCCTTGCGTTACCGCCTATTATGGAAATCCAATGTCTACTAACGTTGCCTGGAGCGGAACACTGTATAGCGTCACAGGATCAGCTCAAACTGATATCATTGCCGCAAAAAATCAGGCCACATCCATACTGAACACCTGCCAAGCGTTCCAGCGCGCCCTCTACTGCGTGGAGCAATAATATTATTAAAATGCATAACTTATCCACTGCTAAAAACATTAAAGCGGCAAGCCTCTTGATCATTACAGCTTTAATCGCTTATGTTTCCAGCGTCCTGGCTTGGAATAACCCAAATACAAACCCGCCCAACGACAATGTTGATCCTCCCATCAACGTATCGGGAGACCCGCAGAAAAAATCCGGCGATCTTAACATCGGCGGCGGGCTTGATTATTGGATTACCAAGGACGGAGACAGCTTTGCCCTTAAAAACGACGCCGGAGCCGATAAATTCATTGTAGGCCAGGACGGCAATATCATCGTCAACGGACAAATAAAGATCACGGGCGGAACGCCGGGATTGAACAAACTGCTGGTTTCCGACGCCGCCGGATTGGCGTCCTGGAAGACGGCGGCGGACGCGGGTATCACAGGCTCTTTGCCGGCCGGAATGTTGGGCCAAACCTTGAGGCATGACGGATTTAGCTGGATAGCCAACAGCGTCATCTTCAATAACGGTACGGATGTCGGAATCGGAACAAACGCGCCCGCAGCCAAGCTTGATATCAATGGTCAGATTATGATCCGCGGCGGCTTGCCGGGAGCCGGCAAGGTTTTAACTTCAAACGCAGTCGGGCTCGCGAGCTGGGAAACACCGGCATCAGGAACCGCAAGCGGTTCCTGCCCGGCTGGCGCGGTTGTAACCGGTATTGATGTTTCCGGAAAAATAATATGCACGCCTCTTTCTTCGCTTTGCACTCCAACCACTTGCTCAAATTTGGGCTATAACTGCGGCTCCTGGCCTGACGGGTGCGGCAATACCCTTGACTGCGGCACCTGCCCGACCGGCCAAACCTGCGCAAGCGGTACCTGCGCTACCTCTTGCACACCCAAGACTTGCGCCCAGCAGGGCTTTACCTGCGGCAGCCAAAACGATACGTGCGGAGGATCGCTTAACTGCGGCACCTGCCCGACCGGCCAAACCTGCGTAAGCGGTACTTGCAAAGACGAGGACTGCAAAGGCAATAATTTAGGGGGTAAAAGAATTTTTGTCACAAGTGCCGGATATACAGGGCACCAAGTTAGAACTAACGCGGATGCGGACGCTATATGCCAGGATCATGCCAGCACGGCTGGCCTTACCGGCACCTACAAAGCTTTGGTCTATTTGGATGAAGATCTGCCAGAAACCGTTTTGCCTCTGGGTTATGCCTTCTATAATGGTCAATATACCGGAAGCTACTGCAATTGGCGGGAGGTGGCTGGCAGCCGAGCGCTTATGTGGTCGTTGCCGTTAAAAAACCCAATCCTCTACGATGAATACGGCAACATCGCGGTTCTTCAAAGCGTTTGGACAAATTTCATATCGGGGGGCAGCGGAACTTATACCGTTCTCGACATCTGCGGATGGGCGTCTCAAGCCTTTGGATTAGCCTGGCCTTGCCTTCCGGGAGCTACGGGCTCGAATGTAACGTCTAATTATAAAGTGTATCCATGCGTCACGGCCTATTACGGAGATCCGACAAAAACCGATGTAAATTGGAGTGGTATTTTTTATCACACTACGGCTGGTCTATGTACTGACGTTAATTGTGCGTGGAATGAAATGTCCTCTATGACAGAAACCTGCCAGAACTTCCAGCGCGCACTCTACTGCGTGCAACAATAACGCCGGTTATTTAATACGGCCCCGCTAACCGCGGGGCCGTATGCGTTAAGCCACTCGATTTGCGGTTGACTTAAAGCTGGTTTAAAGTTAAATAATGGCCTAATGGCCAAATCTTATACTGTTATGGATATAATCAATCTATCAGCTAACAACCGTCAAAAAGTTTTGAAACAGGCGGCATCGGCTTTGGCTTCATCAAAAAACGTTATCTGCCCCACCGATACTGTTTACGGTTTGCTGGCAAACGCAACGGATAACCGGGCCGTAGCCAAGGTTTACCGTATCAAACAACGCGATCCAAACAAGCCTCTCCCGGTATTCCTTGAAAGCATCGAAGCGGCGGAAGCGATCGCGGCCGTCAGCCCCGGTGATCAAAAAAAACTGCGCGCGGCCTGGCCCGGAAAAACGACCTTTGTCCTGGACTTAAAACCGGGAATCGACATTCCGGCGGCGGAAGGAAAAAAGATCGCCTTAAGGGTTCCAAGCCATGAGTTCCTTTTGGATTTGCTAAAAATGGTGAATTTCCCCGTAACCGCAACCTCAGCCAATATCGCTGGGTCCGGCCCATATGTTGAAATTGCCGATGTTTTGGCGGAATTCAAAATCCGGAATGAACAACCCGATCTGGTAATCGATGCCGGAAATTTGCCGCCGACAAAACCGTCAACGATCGTTGACCTGACGGATAACGAAAAAATTTTACGCCCATGACCAAAAAAACCGGCAACACCATTAAAAAAAGCCAGGAACTCTCCATATTGAAAGAGATCATCGAAACCATCAGCTACAACCTTGATCTAAAGGAGGTTTTGGCGCGCATCGTGCAAATAGTCAGCGGCGTCACCCGGGCCGATTCCTGCTTTTTATATCTTGTCGACGGCGATACGCTGATACTCCGGGCTTCACTGAATCCAAAGCCGCTAGAGATTAACAGCATCAAGCTGAAATTAAGCGAAGGCATCACCGGCTGGGTGGCGCGCAACAAAAAAACCGTTGCCATTGAAAATAAGGCTTACGACGACAAACGGTTCAAATTCGTCAACAGCCTGCCCGAAGATAAATTTGAAGGCTTTCTCTCGGTTCCGATCATTTACCGCGACCGTGTTTTGGGGGTTATCAACGTCCAACACTCCAAGCCAAAAAAGTATTCCAAAAACGAAGTTGTTTTGTTTGAGCTGGTCGCCAAAGCCACCGGCGGCGCCATCGAAAACGCCCTGCTTTTTTCGGAAAAAGAAGCTTTAAAAGAAGCGCTGGAAACCCGGAAAGTCATTGAGAAAGCCAAAGGCATCCTGATGAAGGAATACAACCTCTCCGAAGACAAGGCCTATAAGCTTCTCCACAAAAAAAGCATGGATAAAAGAATATCCATGAAAGAAGTGGCCACCGCCATCATCATCTCCAACGAATTCAAACCCTAAACCTTATTTTTGGTATTGATTGCGGCAGGCCGCTTCCCGGCTTTTTTAGCATGGAAAAAAAACGCCAATCAAAAAGCGAATTCGTGAAGGTTTAACCTCAAGAATTCGCTTTTTTAAGGTCAATCCTCCACTAATTCGCGGCGTTCGGTTGCGCGAACGCATTGCCAAGCCCGCCTGAAATCAAATATCCTCTCCCCCGTTTTCTAACCAGCACCTTGGAATCACTTTTGAAGTATTTCTTCCGGAGTTTTGAGATCGATTCCCATGTGTAATCTTTGGCCATTGTAGTATGGTAAATATTTAGCCAGCGCACGATTGTGCGCT